>CDZR01053200.1_pt1 | contig 75213 bp, 63 predicted proteins | sample 554781 | NCBI WGS metagenome assembly CDZR01 (sample SAMEA3182065, study PRJEB8094) | gut metagenome | biome: human; feature: gut; material: Stool; isolation source: human stools | place: Canada | collected 2013-01-28
ACCAAAGGGCTTTCCGATCGCCCTTTGGAAACCTTCGGTGTGCACTCCCATGTTACTTGGTTTGTAGCGAAAGTTATTAGTTAGTATACCTTTCGTTCCCCCCAACTAACATTACTCCAAAAGTAACAGGAGTGGCGAAAGCGAAGGGGTCAAGGGGGCGACCGCAAAGCCCCCTTGTCGCCTCCGCAGAGGCGAAATCCCCTGCGAAACAGCACAAAACCGTCAGAAAAACAGCATTCACTGAATACAAAAACAGTATAAAACAAAGACCCTTTGCGAAGCAAGCAGAATCGTTCGACACGATTTTGCGCCCGCAGAGGGTCTTTTTGTCATCGGATAGATGCGCCTGTCACGCCTTGTCGGTTTGACCGAGCGGCGACTTGCCCGGCGTGCCGGCTTTTCGCGGATACTGTCGTGCGGTTTTTGTCTGCTTGGCAATCGGCAGGAGCAGATGCTGCCATTCCTGCCCCGGAATGGCAACTGGAATCGGTTCTGCCAGCTTTCCGCCCAGCAGAAACGCCGCCTTCTTTCCCGCGCCGAGTTCATCCTGCACAGCAGGGCCCTTCCAGCAGACGGCTTTCCCGCCTACCTTCACATACGGCAGCAGATATTCCGCCAGCACCGGCAGCGGCGCAACCGCCCGCGCGACCGCCACGTCGTAGCATTCGCGGTGCTCCTTCCTGCGCGCGCCGTCCTCCGCGCGGGCGTGAACGAGCGTCACATTCTGCACATCCAGCGCATCCAGCACCGCTTGCAGAAAGTTCAGGCGCTTCTGCTGCGCATCCATCAGCGTCACGCGCAAATCCGCCCTTGCCAGCGCCAGCGGCAGCCCCGGAACCCCCGCGCCCGTGCCGACGTCAATCAGCGACGCGCCCTGCGGAATCAGTTCCGGAATCGTCAGCGCCATCAAGCTGTCGACATAGTGGCGGTCAATCATGTCCGCCTCTTCCGTCACAGCGGTCAAATCCATCTTTGCGTTCCATTCCAGCAGCAGTTCATGGTATTTCAGCAGCTTTCCCGGCAGGTCGGGCGAGAAGGAAATCCCGCATTCCGTCAGGCGCTGTTCCAGCATTTCTTCCGTCATTTCCTTCACTCCAGCGGCAGGTGAGTATACTTCACTGCCCAGTATTTGCACCACGCCAGCGCCTCCCGACAGTGGTTTTTAAGCCAGAAGCGCAAGCCCAACTTCGTCGGCGCGCCGATGCCGTAGGCGGTCAGCCCGTTGTCCTCGGCAATCGCGATTGCGCGCGGCAGGTGATAATCACTCGTGATGATCATCACCTTGGTGACGTTGCGCCCACCGAGCAGCTGCATGGCGTTTTTGATATTCGAATGCGTACTGGCGGATGTGGTGTCCATAAGAATCATATCCTCATCCACGCCCAGCCCAATCAGCACATCGCGCATGACGACAGCTTCCGGCGCGGGTTCATTGCCGCCCTGCCCGCCGCAGACAACAACCGGCACTTTCTTCTGGCGGTACGTTTCCGCCGCCTTTTCCAATCGCCACTGCAATTGCAGCGACGGCGTACCGTCGGGTTTGACCTGCGCGCCCAGCACGAGCATGGCTTCGTAATCCTTGCCCGGCGCGGCGACGTGCGTTTCCTTCCAGCAGACCATCAGCACGATGCTGACATAGGCAATTGCGCCCAGCAGAATCAGCACCAGCAGGATTTTCAGCAGTCGTTTTACTCCTCTTGCCATAGCATTCCTTTCCACCAGAGGCGCTGCCTCTGGACTCCGGCAGGGGCATTGCCCCTGCACCCTGCAAGGGAGTTCCTCCCTTGACCCTTCCGCGCGATTCAGTTGTACGTTCTTCCCCTGATTTCCCCGCGTGTCGCGCTTCGGAATTGTGTTTTCACCTGCTATAACGAATCAAATTTCCTTTTTCATCCCGGAATATTGGCACAATTCCTCAAATTGCGGCACAATCTGGTCACCCAAGCGCCGCACCTCGCCCATCACCCGGGTGCGTCCGGCTTGCGTCAAGTACCAATCGTCCTGATTCACGCCTTCCTCCCGCGCGGGGCAGACCAGAAAGCGCGTTTCCGGCATGGCCGTCTGATAATACAGCAGCGCCCGCCGCGCATGAAACGGGCGGCAGCAGAGAATCGCCGTGCGCGCGGAAATTCCCTGCGCTTTCAGCACGGCCGCGGATTTGCGCGCGTTATCCCATGTAAACGTCGCTTCGTCCTCGCGCAGAATCGCGCTGTCCGGGACGCCGTGCTTGATCAGCACATCACGCAAAAACGCCCACTCCGTCGGATAATCATCCGGATACGCCGCACGGTCTTCCGGCATCACGCCGATAAACTTGTCCACCGCCGCGCCGTGCCGCCCCGACGGCAGCACATACGGCGCATAGCCCGCGCGGTACAATTCCGCCGCACGAATCGCGTTTGCCGGATGGCGCGAACCGGGAATCAGGATAACATCGACCTTCTCCGGCGCGTCCGACACGAACACGAAGTCCGTCACCGCCCGGATGAACGGGAACGCGCCCGTCTGCTTATTTTCCATACTGCTCCCACGCGGCGATTGCCTCCGCGCGCTCCGTGTCCGTCATCGGCGTGAACGCCTGCACATAAATCGCCCGAAGCTGCGCCGTTGTCAGCGCCTCCGGGTGATTGCCGAGCCGCTCCGGGTTCACCGATGCCGCCAGCATGTCCAGCGTTGCGTCATCCGGCATAGGGATTTTGTCCAGTTCCAGCACCGCCAGCAGCCCTTTGAGCAGGATTGCGCCATCCATCGGCTTTTCGCCGCCGAGAATGTGCGCCAATTCCGTCAGCATCGGCTGATATTCCGCCTGCGCCGCCAGATGCGCCCACAGGTGCGGCAGCGTCAGCATACACGCATGGCCATGCGCCGCGCCGAGTTTCTTCGTGATTTGGTAGCTCATCGCGTGCGCCGCCGTCGTCCGCGTCGTCAGAATTGCCACGCCGGATTCATACGCCGCGTGCAGCATCTCGTCCTGCGCCTTGCGGTCGCCCTGCAAATACGCCGTCAGGTTGTCCAGCACGCCGCGAATTGCGCGCTCCGCGTGAATCCGGCTGCCCGGCGTCGCCTTCTTCGCCCACCACGATTCAATCCCCTGCGCCAGCGCATCCATCGCGCAGGACTTCCGGTGATACTCCGGCAGCGTGTCCAGCAGTGACCCGTCCAGCAGCACCCCGTCCGGCAGCAGCGCCGGATGATCCACCGACAGCTTCTGCCCGTCCTCATACAGCACCGCGACCGCCGTCGTTTCCGCGCCCGTGCCTGCCGTTCCCGGAATCGCCAGATGCGGCACTTTCCCCTCTGGCGGCAGCTGATTCGCCCGCACATGGACAATATCGGTCATCAGCAGCGCCTTAATGCCCTTGGCGGTATCCATCGCCGACCCGCCGCCGACGGAAATCAGCCCGTCACATTCCTTTTCCTGATACAGCGCCGCCCCTGCGACGCAATCCTGCAAATCCGGATTGGGATGAAACGCATCGAACACGGGCAGACGCATTCCGGTTCGTGCGAAAAAGACGTTTTTGGTTCTTTCGCCCGCGACGAGAAGGGGCTTGGTGATGCCCATTTCGCGCAGGAGTAAGGATACGTTCGCGCCGCAGAGTGAACCGCGGCCTTCCTTCAGCCAGCTTGGCATGATTGATTCTCCACCTTTCCGCGCTCTATTGTAGCAAATTCGGACATTTTGCGCAAGAGGGGCGGATGGGAAAAGGGTTCAAGCACAAAGCGCGCTCAAGCCCCACGCGGAAGGATTATGGAAGAGAAGTCAACTCAATCGCGCGAAAGGGGTCAAGGGGGGACTTCGTCCCTTTTCGTCTGCCCCTTGCGGAGTCCAGAGGCGGCGCCTCTGGTGGGGTTTGGGGCAACGCCCCAATTGCTCCTCGTCAAATCAATTCAAAGGGAACAGCCAACAAAGGGCGCAGGCAGCGAAGCGTCCCTGCCAGTAACTTTGCGCGTCCGCAGACGCGCCCCCAAGCTGCACATTCGACCACTCGCACATTGTCGCGCCAAATGGGCGCGACCGACCACCTGCCCCTCCAATCCGACCACCTGTCGCTTTTCGCTTGCCGAAATCCGCTTCCTGCGCTATGATATCCTCATCAGAAAGGAAGTGACCCCGCATGGATGACCTCAAATCGGACGCCCTTCGCGACATGGACGTTGAAATCCGCTTGGATGCCACCCGCCGGAAGCCCCGCTTCATCATCGAAACCGCCGAAATGACCCCGGAATTGACCCGTCTGATTCAGCAGCTGACCGCGCGCGCCGCCGTCCCCATCATCGGCTACCAGCAGGACAAGGCGTTTCCGCTCCAGCAGGATTCCCTCGTCCGTGTCTGGGCAGCGAACGGGCATGTCTACGCCGCGACGGAAACAGGCGAGTTTCTCCTCCGCCAGCGGCTCTGGGAACTCGAAGAACGCCTCGATTCGCACCACTTCATCCGTATCAGCAACAGCGAAATCATCAACCTCCGCCGCGTGATCGCCTTTGATCTCTCACTAACCGGCACCATCTGCGTCAGCCTGCAGGGCGGACAAATCAGCTACGTCTCCCGGCGCTATGTCCGCACGATTCGGCAGGCGCTCGGATTGTAAGAAAGGAGCATCCCCATGAAAAAGCAAGTTTTCCTGCGTTCCCTGCTCGGTGCATTCGTCGGCTGCTTCATCGGCGTCGTCATTATCATCTGCATTTCGCTCGCCATCGGCGGCGGGGACATGCACGTCGCCACCCCTGCACTGCTGGCGCAGGTCGGCAGCGAAGTCGGCGCATTCAGCCTGCAAATGGCAGCCGCCATGCTCATTGGCGCTATCTGGTCGGGCGCGTCCGTCATTTGGGAAGTGGAGCGGTGGAGCCTGCTCCGGCAGACGCTGACGCACTTTCTCCTGTGCAGCGTCGTCTGCCTGCCGATTGCGTGGGCAATGGGCTGGATGGCAGATCAGCCCGGCTGGTATCTCTTCGGCTTCGTCGCGATGTACGCCGGCATTTGGCTGATTAACTACCTGCAAATCCGGCGGCGCGTGCAGGAAATCAACGAGCGGCTGAAGCAGGTGTAAGACAGGTTCTTCGTTATCCCCAGTCAATGCACAGCCTGTTCACAAACTTATCCCCAAGGTTATCCCCGTTCTGTGGATAACTGTAATACTATTTCCGGATGAAAATGAGCCAAGATGCGCCGTGAATTTTTCGTTCTGGCTAACGCGAATGAAACGCAGCGTAGCAGCGCTACGCTAAGTGGAATGAGCGGACGCCAGAGCGGAAAAGGCGCAAGCAGATGGCTCAGGTGAATCCGGAAAGAGTATAACCCCTGCGGCAATCGGAAGCACTTCCGCCGCAGGGGCTTCTCCTTATTATCCAAACACTCTGACGCGAATCACGCCCGCAATCGAGGAAATGACGTTCAGCGCCATCTTCGACGGGCGGTCGGACAGCTCCATCACCGTCACCGCAACGTCCTTGCGGGACTTGTTGACGAGGTTGTCGATGTTGATCTGCTCCGCCGAAACGCAGGTTGTAATCGTCGCGACCATATTCGGGACGTTCTCGTGGATGACCAGCACGCGGACGCCTTCGGGCGCGCCCAGCGGCACGTCCGGCAGGTTGACACTGTTGCGAATCGAGCCGACTTCGAGATAGTCGCGCAGCTCCGCCGCCGCCATCCGAGCGCAGTTGTCCTCGCTTTCAAGGGTCGATGCGCCCAGATGCGGAATGCACGTCACCTTCTCCACGCCGAGCAGCTCCTCGCACGGGAAGTCGGTCACATAGCCGCCGAGCTGCCCGGACGCCAGCGCCGCCTTCACGTCCGCGGTATTCGCCAGTTCGCCGCGGGAGAAGTTCAGCAGAATCGCACCCTTCTTCATCTTCGCAATTGTCGCTGCGTTGATGCTGCCGCGCGTTTTATCATTCAGCGGGACGTGGAAGGTGATGTAATCCACCTGTGCGAATACGTCCTCATTCGTCGCAGCGCGGCGGACGCTGCTGCTCAATGCCCATGCGCTTTCAACCGAAATAAACGGGTCGCAGCCGACGACCTTCATGCCGAATCCAGCGCTGGCGGCGTTCGCGACGAGCCGCCCAATCGCGCCCAGACCAATCACGCCGAGCGTCTTTCCGCGCAGCTCCGGCCCGACGAACTGTCCCTTGCCCTTCTCAACGAGCTTCGGCACGTTCTCCTGCCCTTTGAGCGTATCCGCCCACCGGATGCCTGCGGCAACGTTGCGGCTGCCCAGCACGAGCGCACCCAGCACGAGTTCCGCCACGGCATTGGCGTTCGCGCCGGGGGTATTGAACACGGCGATGCCCTGCTTGGTGCACTTATCCAGCGGGATATTATTGACGCCCGCCCCGGCACGCGCGATGCCCAGCAGTTCCGGGTTCAGCGGCGCATCGTGCATGACCGCCGAGCGCACGAGAATGCCCTCCGGCACAGGTTCTTCCGGGCTGATGACGTACTGTTCCGCGGACAATTCCTCGTGGATGACATCGGAAATCGCATTCAGCGTCTTGATTTTGAACATGATTCTTCTCCTTCACAATCGGGGTTCTGCGAAATCATCAGCCCCATTGTACCAAATTAATACTATTTCCAGATAAGAATGCGCCAAGATGCGCCGCGAATTTTTCATTCTGGCTAACGTGAATGAAACGCAGCGTAGCAGCGCTACGCTAAGTGGAATGAGCGGACGCCAGAAGGGAAAAGGCGCAAGCAGATGGCACAGGTGAATCTGGAAATAGTATAAATAGCTTGCGGAAAAAGTCAAGAAACATGGGAGTGCGCTGCGAAGGGGTGTCGGGGGCGACCGCAGACATTCGTCTGTTTTCATTGCCCCCGACTCGCCTCCGCAGAGGCGAAATCCCCTGCTTGCGGGAAAAAGCAGCTATGACTGAAAGACCTGCTACTCGGTCGCGCCCATCTGGCGCGACAATATGCGAGTGGTAGATAGAGCAGCTTGGGGGGCGCATCTGCGGATGCGCAAAGTTACTGGCAGGGACGCTTCGCTGCCTGCGCCTTTGTTGAGCGCGTTTGGCGAAATAGTCGCCCGTGGAACAGTTGGGGCGTTGCCCCAAACCCCACCAGAGGCGCCGCCTCTGGACTCCGCAAGGGGCATCGCCCCTTGACCCTTCCGCGCGATTGAGTTGGCTTCTCTTCCATACGCTGCCCGCGTGTTTATCCTCTTTTTTCCCTACCTTAAGCGTTTGCCCTCTCAAATTCCTTCATGAACTCCACCAATTTTTTGACCCCTTCCATGGGCATAGCGTTATAAATCGACGCTCTCATACCGCCCACCGTCCGATGGCCCTTCAAATTCACCAATCCCTGTGCCGCCGCCGCCTTCACAAACGCCGCGTCCTTCTCCGCGTCGCCCGTCACGAACGTCACATTCATCAAGCTGCGATACTTCTTCTGCGCCGTCGCCTTGAACAGCTTGCTGTTATCAAGGAAGTCATACAGCAGCTTTGCCTTCTCCTGATTCACCTGATAAATCGCCTCCACGCCGCCGATGGACAGCAGCCAGTCGAACGTCAGCCCGGCGAGATAGATGCCCCAAGTGTTCGGCGTGTTGTACATGCTGCCCTTGTCGGCTTCGACCTTCCAGTCCATCAGCTTCGGGCAGATGGGCTTCGCGTGGCCGAGCAAGTCCTTGCGCACAATCACGACGCACAGCCCGGACGGGCCGATGTTCTTCTGCGCCCCGGCGTAAATCACCCCGTAGCGGTTCACATCCATCGGTTCGGAGAGAATCATGGAGCTTGCGTCGGCAACAAGGGGCGCTTTGACATCCGGCAGTTCCACAAACCGCGTGCCGTAGATGGTGTTGTTCTGGGTGATGTGGACGTAATCCGCGTCGGGGTCGAACTTCGCCGCCGCCATGTCGGGAACGTAGGTGTAGTTGTCCGCGCGGCTGGTCGCGGCGATATTGACTTCGCCGTAGCGCTTTGCTTCTTCTGCGGCAAGGTGCGCGAAATTGCCTGAATCGACATAATCCGCCTTGCCTTTGACCATCAGATTCAGGGGAATCGCGGAAAATTGCAGCGTCGCGCCGCCTTGCAGCAGCAGCACCTCGTAATCATCCCCGATGTGCATCAGTGCGCGCAAATCCGCGACCGTCTTGTCGAAGATATCGGTATACATCTTGCTGCGGTGGGACATCTCCATCACAGACATGCCCGTGTTTCCGTAGACCATCAAGTCCTTCTGCGCCTTCTCCAGCACCGGCTGTGCCAGCATCGACGGACCGGGGGAAAAATTATACACACGCTCCATTGCGTTTCGCCTCCTGCATCATTTAGTGGGTCATTTATTGCCCACCGGGTGAATTTCGTTCCATGCGCATATCATACGCGCTTTCCGACCGAATTGCAACCCCTTTTGCAGGGAAAAACAGGAGAAATACAAAAACGCCCGCTGAACATGATCGTCAGCGGGTTTCCTTGTCACAGCTCCAGCACATACCATTCTTTCCCAGTCTGCTGAAAGCCCAGCGACAGGAATATCTTTCTACTCTGCGTGTTGAAATCGTAGATGTTTGCCGTCACGCGCCGCGCGTGCTCAGGCAGGTATACATCGCGTTCAGCCACTCCAGCGAACACAGTTTGTCAATGTTGTCCGCCCACTTGCAGACATCGCAATCCCGATACCACGGCAGCGCCGCTTCTGGGTTCGGATAATACGGAATCAGCGCAATCTCCTCGTCCACCACTCGATTTTCCACGCTTACCCCCGCAGCCCCAAGAGCGCCAGCACCGCCGTTTCCAGCGCGCCGTCCTCGTTGTACTGCCCTGCCTTCACCTTGTATTCCGTGTCAAGGCAGATTTCCACGCCGCGCCGCACCTGCGCACCGGTGTAGCCCTGCGCCTGCCGCATCGTGCGCTCCGCCGCGAACGGCGCAATGCCAAGGTTCTTCACCAGCTCCTGCCGGCTCAGTTTCTCGTACTGCATGATTTTCACATGCTGCATCAGCCGGTACTGCCGCAGCAGCATTGCCAGAATGCCCAGCCGCTCCTGCCCGGCGGTCAGCATATCGCGCAGGAGCATCAGCGCCCGCGCGCGCTGCCCCGCGACGACGGCGTCCACCATCTCGAACACCGTGCATTCGATGGAGCGCGTCGCCACGGCGTGAACGTCATTCTCCGTGATGGTGTCGCGGTCGCCCGCCAGCGCCGTCAGCTTCTCGATTTCCGCGCGCAGCAGCGCCGTGTCATTGCCGACCGTGAAGGACAAAAGGCTCGCCACGTCCGGCGCGCACTTCTTCCCGTTCTGCTGGAACACGCGGACAATCCACCCGTTCAGCTCCGCATCCCCCAGCGGCTCAAACGACACGATGCCGCCCTTTTTCTTCACCGCCGAATAGAGCTTCTTGCGCCCGTCCGCCTTGCCGCGCACATAAATGACCAGTACGCACGAATCCGGCACTTTCGGGATGTAGCTGACGAGCCGCTCTTCCGCCTCGCTCCGCCCGGTCGTGCCATTCAGTTCCCGCACAACAACCAGCCGCTTGTCCGACGCGAACGGCAGCGTTTCACACGCCGCAATAATCTCCCCTGCCGACGGATTCTCCATGATGCTCTCATTCAGCTCCGCCAGTCCGTCCGCCAGCACCGCCTTGCGCAGCGCGGCCAGCGTTACGCTCTTGATGTTCTCCTCCACGCCCTCAAACAGGTACGCACCGCTGACCTTCCCGGCTTTCAGTGCCTGCACAAATTCATTGTGATTCATTGCATTCCTCAAATTCTTCGATGGTAAAGTGTCCATCTGCCATGCGGATGATAATGGCTCCGCTTTCCAGCGTACTGTACACATCCGCATCGGTGATGCCGCGCAGATAATCCGCCGCATTCTCCCGCTTGGTGGACACCAGCACGGCAGTCGGCGCGCTTTCGTCCAGAAACGCCTGCGTCGTGCCGTTCTTTGACCCGTGATGCGCCGCTTTCACCACGTCCGCGGATACGGCGGCGTACTGCCCGTACCGCGCGCTCAAATCGCCTGTCAGCAGCAGCTTCACGCCCTCCGCCTCCACCAGCAGCGCCATCGAGCCGTCATTGGCGTTCGACGCTGAAAATCCTTCCGGCGGAAAGAGAACCGTCAGCTTGCCTTCCGCCCACTGGAGAATATCGCCGCGGCAGACGGTTTCGATGACCGTGCCGTTTTCCTCCATCCGCGCCAGCAGCGGGAGTACCTCTTCGTCGAAATCCGCCGCCAGTGCGCCGGACGGCATCACGCACCGACGAATCGGGATGCCCTCATCCAGCAGTTCCCGCACGCCGCCCGCGTGGTCGCTGTGCAAATGCGTCAGCACGAGCAAATCCACCGGCAGATGCTCCGCGCGCAGGTATGATGCCAAATCGCCGCCGTATTCGCCCGCATCCACCACCAGCACATGTTTCTCCTGCCGCAGCACAGCGGCATCAGCGTCGCCCATGTCAAGCTGCATATATTCCGTCCCGGAAAACGGCGCGGGCAGCAAAATCGTCGCCATCAGCACTGCCCCTGCCGCAAGCATCGGCAGCCGCTTTTTGCGGTTCTGCCAGCGGTTCCGGCTCTTTCCGAACGGCAGCAGCGCCGCAAACACCAGCAGCCAGCCGAGTACCACCCACGCATCCGGCTGACGCGTCCACAGCGTCGGTGCGAACCGCCCCAGCGCGTTCACCAGGCGCAGGAATCCCTCACTGACTGCGCGCGTCGCCGCCCCCGGAAGCGCCGCCAGCCACGGAATCGGCGCCAGCAGCAGTGTCACCCAATCCAGCAGGAGTAGCACGTTCATCCCCGCCACCAGCAGCACATTCACCGCAATGCCCAGCAGCGGCACGCGCCCGAACCAGTACAGCTCCGGCAGCAGCACGCCGAACTGCGCCGCCGCGGAGACGGACAGCAGGGACAGTATCTTCCCCTTCCAGCCGCGCTTTTTCTGCGCGTTCAGGGCGGTCTGCGCCGTTATCCCGCAAATCGCCGCCATCACGCCGTACGTCATCTGGAACGACGCGCTGAACAGCTGTGCGGGCGCAAACATCAGCTGAATCATTGCCGATGCGCACAGCACATGCGGCATCAGCACCCGCTTGTGGCGAATCCGACCCCAGCAGACGAGCGCCCAGAGCAGCACGGCGCGGACAGCGGGCGCATTTCCGCCTGTCAGGAACGCGTAAGCCAGCAGCATCGGCAACGTCAGCGCCATCCGAAGCCGCCGATGCTTCACCGGCATCATCAGCAGCACCAGCAAGGCAACCAGCACACCCACATGGAAGCCCGAAACGGACAGAATATGCGCAATACCGAGCCGCCGGAACTGTTCCTGCTCCTCGTCCGGCACTTCGTCGCGCATTCCCAGCAGCACCGCACTCGCCAGCTGTCCAGCTTCCTCGCCGCAAACGTCTCTCAACGTCTGCGCCATGCGGTGATTGAACCGTGCCGCCAGGCCATAAAGAGAAAGCCCGTCCGGCAGCGCTTGCAGTTTCGCCGCACCATACAGGCCTATCAGGATATTCTTCTGCCGCAGAGCCTGTCGAAAGTCGTACCCATGCGGATTCCGCTGTCCCTGCGGATGATAGACTTCGGCGGTCATGCTGATTCTTGCCCCCGGCGTCAGGAAGTCCGGGATATTTTCATCCGCCTTAAGGTAGAACGTCCAGTACGCGCCGGATGCAATGCGCTCGCCGTTCAGCGTCACGTCCCGCAGGATAACGCGCACCTGCCCCTTCTCCGCGCGGAAGTCCACCTCGCCCGCAACGACGCCCGTCACCTGCGCGTCTCCTTCCGGCGGAAGCGTCGGATTCGCCGTGCGGATGCCCAGCGCCGCGCCAAGCAGGAACGTCAGCAGCAGGCAGCCCGCCGCGCGCGTTCTCCGCCGTCCCAGCAGAAGCAATCCCGCCAGCGCCGCCGACACGCAGAGCATTGGCATTGCACTCGTCGGCGCTTGGAAGCCGAGGGCGATGCCCGCCATCATCAGCAGTGCCGCGCAGGGCATGAGAGCAGTTTGCAGCAATGCGTGCCGTGTTCGCGCGTCAGACACGATACGTTGCGCCGATGTGCGCCAGCTCCGCGTCCGTGCGAATCGCCCGCGCCTGTTTGAGCAGCGTTTCCGGGTCGATGTTCGGATTCAGGTGGGTGATAACAAGCTTCTTCACGCGAGCATCGCGCGCCAGTTCCGCCGTCTGCGCCGCGGAGAGGTGCGGCAGACCCTCCTGCCACATTTCCGTCGGGAACAGCCCATCCGCCAGCAGCAGATCCGCGTCCTGCGCGAAGTCCGTCAGCCCCTCCACGGTATTGGTGTCGCCGGTGTAGCACAGCGTCTTTTCGCCGTCCGTCACGCGGTACATAACCCCCGGCACAGGGTGACGCGCGGCAAAAACGCGCACGGAAAATTCGCCAATCTGCACCTCGTCGCCCTTTTGCACGTCATGCAGACAGAAAGCGCTGTTTTGCTGCACCATCTTGCGCACCATCGACGATTCATCCACCGGCGCGTAGACATCCAGCGGTTTTGCCGCGCACGCCTGCAAGCGGAACAAGAGCGGCAGCACGTCGCTGCAATGATCGAAGTGCCAGTGCGAGAGCAGCAGCGCATCCAGCTTCTCCGGCGGCATCAGCGCCGTCAGCCTTCCGAGCGTCCCGCTGCCCATATCCATTACCACGCGCGTCTTTTCCCCGCGCATCAAATATCCCGATGTTGCGCCATTCGCCGCCGGAAACGGTCCATTCATCCCCAGCACAGTCAATTCCATTCGTATTCTCCTTACCTTCGGGGAGGCGCAAGGGAGTTCCTCCCTTGACCCTCCCGCGCGATTGAGTTGGCGACTTTTTCACACAGTGCCCGCGTGTTGATTAAGGAAACGCAAGGGGCTTTGCCCCTTGACCCCAGCAGGGCGCTGCCCTGCACCTGCGAAGGGTCTTCGACCCTCTCGACACCCTTCTCGCGATTGAGTTGAGCGCGCTTTCATGCTATGCCCGCGTGTTTAGCAGGGGTTTCGCGCCTGCGGGCGCGACCAGAGGGCATGAAAACAGACGAAGTCTGCGGTCGCCCTCTGGACTGCTTCGCATCCCATCTAAGTGCCTTGAGCTTTTTTGTTGCTTGTTTTTTATTGCTTGCCTAAATGATTTCGGATTACCCGACCGCCTCGTTGACCGTTTCTTCCTGCATCGCGTCCCACAGCTCCGTCTGTTCCTGCACGAAGTCCTCATCCGGCATCAGCGGCGTCGCGGTGTCCTGATCGTAGGAAACCGTCATCTGCACCAGCACGGCAGCATAACCCAGCCCATCGACATTGACTTTCTTGTTCAGCCCGACCTTCTTGCCGTCAAAGCGCCGCGTACCCAGCGTCTGCGCGGAGAGGGCGGATTTCGCCACATACACTGCCGCGCGGTCAATCGTGCCATCCACCGTCAGTTCCGCCGATACGCTCAATTGACCGTTGCGCACCGTGAACGTTACGCAGCCAAGCTGCACATCGCCGGAGACCATCGGCACGACCATCGGCAGCTGATTATTCAGCGCGCTCAAATCCAGCAAAATCACCTTTTTAGGCGACGAAACGCCGCTAATATCCGACAGCGGCAGTCCCGCCGTGGTGACGTTGGAATCCGTCAATCTTGGCGCAACACGAACGACCGTGAAGCTGTTTTCACCGCTGTCCGTGGACAGGGTGACGCGATACGTCGTCTGTGCGCCATTCTGCGGCAGATACACTTCCTCTGACGCGAACATTCCGCTGCACACGCCGTAATCGCGCTGATAGACCGTCGATCCCCACTCGTCGCGGATGGTCATTGTAACGCGGCTGTCCGTATCCAGCGGACATGACACGGACAGATACCCCTTGTCGCTCGTCACACTGCCGCCCTGCGACGCATCCGCATAGTACACATCTTCCGCCAGCGCCGGAAAAGCCGCCAGCAGCATGAGCAGCAGCGCCAGAAATACGCCCTTTTTCATCAAGGGATTCACCTCTATGAGATATTACGCAGACCTTCCCGCCTGCACTGATTCAACGATTTTCCGATGGTTTTTCATCCCGCGCAAAAGGGCTTTTCTCAGTCCACCATCAATGTAACCACCGCCGGCACAATCACCTCGCGGAAGCGCAAATCTGTGCGTTCCGCCAGCACGCCGGGGGTAATGCACTGGTCGATTTTCGCAAATTCCGGCACATTGATTGTCTCGGAGGACGTTGTCGTCAGCGTATGCACGTCGTTTTGGAAGGTATCGCCGCGCTGCGGGCGGATGACCACCAGCCCCAAGCGCTTCATGGCGTATTCCAGCCGGGTCAGCTGACTGAGCATTACCGCGCGCAGTTCCAGCAGGGGCTTGGCTTCCTCGGCGCTCATTTCCGGCTTCATCAGCTTGGCAATCGCCTGATCCACCGCGTCGCCGAGTTTCGTCGCCATGCCGACGTAGCACTGCCCAAGCATCCGCGTATCCGCCTGATAAATCGCCGTCTGCCACTGCTGCATCCGGGCGTTCTGCTCCTCCTGCATCCGCGCGAAATCCTGCCGCAGTTTGTCGTACTGCATCCCCGCGTCGTCAAACAGCTGCGCCGCCCAGCGCGCTTCATCCTCCATCCGCTCGCGAACCGCCTTCTGCTGCTGTCCAAACGCCTCTTGGAATTTGGCGCGCCCTGCCTGTGCAAACTGGGCTTCCTGCGCCTTCAGTTTTTCTTCAAATTCCGCCAGCAGCTTTTCCTTTATCGGCTTGATTTCTTCCTCTGCCCTGCCGGTACGGGCTTCCTCTGCCTTCCTATTCGCTTCCTCCACCTGCCGGGCGGCGTTCTCCAGCGATTCATCCTGCATCTTCGCCATCAGCTGATACTCCTGCAGGCGCGCACGAAGCGCATCTTCCTCCGGCGCGGCGCTCCGTCCGTCCCGGCGTGCCTGATAAAGCAGGCGGCTGACCGACCGCAGCACACGCACGCGGGTTGTAAACGATGCGCGCACGGGGAGCTCCGGGTCTGCCGAATAAGACGCCAGCAGCTCCCACGTCATCGGCTCACGTTCGGCAGTGAACACATCCGGCACAGCGTTCGCGGCATCCGCCATCGGCGCATCCAGTACCAGCATCTGATAGCACTGCGTCACCGCGCTGTACACCAGCATGGCGCATTTGCCCTGATGCTTCTGCGTCAGCTGTGCATCCAGCTGATCCAGCAGCATGGACGCCCCCAAGTCGCGCAGCTCAATATACAGCCGGGAAAGCAGCTTCTGATAATAATCCCGGCGATTCTGCCGGCTGCCGCCCGCCAGCTGCTCCACCGAATCCTGCTGAAACAGCGCCAGTGCGGACAGCGTTTCACGGCGGCTTTCGTACTCATCATCATACGCCGCCTGCTGCTGTTCCGCCCGCTGATAGCGGTCATCCTCCGCCTTTTCGCGCGCTTTTTCCTGCTGCTGGTCTACCGTCTGCTCCTGTTCCGCCATGGTATTGCTCCTTCCGCGCGTTGTGCGCTTGCTGTCGCTTTTTGCTGTTTCTTAGTATACCATCACCTTGCGCGAATTGCAACCCTGCTTGACCGCGGCGGATTTCCGTTGTATAATTCCCACCAGCGCTCTATATTTTACGGGGAGGTCATTTTCCATGCAGCCTGTTTCTTCCGATGCGCCTGCATATCCAGACGAATCATCGGCAAAAATACCCAAGACGCCGTGCGGCACGGTCAAGTGCGCGTTTCGGGCGGCTTTTCCCACACGCTGCCGATTCTGGCGGGCTTTCTCTTCCTTGGCTTCGCGTATGGTCTGCTGATGCGCACCAAGGGCTTTTCGTTCCTCTACCCGATGTGCATGGCGATGACAATTTTCGGCGGTTCGCTGGAATATGTCACCGTGTCGATGTTGCTTTCACCTTTGCGCCGCTGGAGACATTTCTGATGGCGCTGCTGATTTAGACGCGCCACCTGTTCTATGGGCTGTCTCTGCTGGGCAAGTATGCCGGGACAGGCTGGAAGAAGCCGCTGCTCATCTTTGGCCTGTGCGACGAAACCTTTTCCATCACCTGCTCCGCCGACGTGCCGCCGGAGGTTGACCGCGGCTGGTTCTACCTGTGGGTGACAGTGCTGGACTGGTGCTACTGGGTTGCGGGCGCGGCGCTGGGCGCCTGCTCGGCGGACTTTTTCCGTTCGACACCAAGGGACTTGATTTCGTCATGACCGCTATGTTCGTGGTCATCTTCGTGGACAACCTTTTGAAGGAGAAGCAGCACTGGTCGAGCCTGATTGGCATTGCCGGCGGCACGATTGTGTATATGCTGCTGGTGCAGATGATGTAATCGCTGTCACAAGCAAAGCACACTATTTTCTTTACCGAATCCACTAATTGCATTGGTCAAAACTCATATTAACCCCACCGGAGGACATGCCCATGAAACAGCTTCCGCTCCCTGCGCATCCCGTATTCCCTTCCCGGCTGGACAGTTTGGCAGCGCTGCCGGAACTCCTGCGCAGCCGCCAAATCGGCTGCGTTCTCGTCATCGGCGATGCCCATGCCGTCGATTGCGAATCGCTCCTGCTCCCCGTGCTGGAGGACAGCCAAATCATGTACGCAGTCCACGCCGCCGTATCACTGTCGGACAGCAAGGACGGCGCGCTGACCCGCACGGACGTTGATACTGCCCTGCAGGCCTTCACCGACAAACAGGCGCAGGCGATTCTTGCCGTCGGCGGCAATGACGCAATGGCGCTGGGACAGGCGCTGCTGGCGCGTCTGCACACAAAAGGACATGCAGAAACATTCGAGCAGTGGCGCGCGATTCCGCTGATTCTCCTGCCAGCAGCGGCGGATGCATCCGCCGTATTCGCAGAAACAGGTGACGTGTTCGACCCAGCACGCGGAAAATCACGCCGCTTTTCGCTTCGAGCGCATACCAGCCGCTATGTGCTGATGGATGACGCGATGCTGGCGCTCCAATCGCGCGAATCGCTGCTCCGCACAGGGATTTGGACAATTGCGCACGCCATCTGCGCGGGCATGAGCCGCCTTCTGCCGCGCGAAGAGCGTCAAAAGGCGGAAAACGCCCTTCGTTCGCTGACCGGACAGCTGATTGCCGTCAGCGACGATGCTGCCGTGCCGGAAAGCGAACGCTTCTCCTCCGATTTGGCGAGCCGCCGCGCGCTGTACACCGCGTCGCTCAATGCCGCGGAAGCCTTCGCTGTTTCACATGATGCGGTGCTGCCCGCGCTGCTGAATGCCCTGTCCACAGTAAGGCAGCTTTCGCCGGACGAGACGCTCCCGCTGCTGCTTGCGCCGATGATTGCGCAGTCCGAAGGTGCGCGGCGAAAGGCGTTGTCCGACATGGCAATCGGCGCGGGGCTGTGCGCCGCAGATGCGGACGGCGCGGCGGCGCTGACGGCATGGGTACGCGACCTCGTGTCCCATGCGGGGTACGGCTTGACCCTCCCGACGCTGTATCATCGGGATATTCCCGCCGTCGCGCGGATTGCCGCGCAGGACACGCTGCTGAACCGCTTCGCCTTGGAGGACATCCTCCGCGCCGTCATGACGCCCGATGCGCCCCACGCGGATATTGCCGCGCTGTTCGCCGCGCAAAAAGCCTGCTTTGCGTCCGGCATAACGCGCCCCGTGCCGCATCGGCTCGATCAGCTCCGCCGCCTGCGCCGCGCGATTCTGGCACACGAGCAGGATATTGAAGCTGCCCTGCAAAGCGACCTCGGCAAGTGCAGGACGGAAGCGTACATGTGTGAAATCGGCATGGTGCTGTCGGAGTTGGGCTACCTGCTCCGCCGGACGCGCCGCTACTGCCGCGATACGCACATTCTCACGCCGCTGGCGCAGTTCCCGGCGCGCAGTTTCATCCGCCACGACCCGATGGGTGTCGTGCTCATCATGTCCCCGTGGAATTACCCATTCTTGCTGACCATCGAACCGCTGCTTGGCGCGCTGGCGGGCGGCAACTGCTGCATTCTGAAGCCGTCGAAGGATGCGCCCGCGACTTCCGCCATCATCCGGCAAATCTGCGCCGAATGCTTCCCACTGGAGGAAGTTGCCGTTGTCGAGGGTGGGCGCACGGAAAATCAAGCGCTGCTTGACCAGCCGTTCGACAAGATTTTCTTCACCGGAAGCAGTCACGTCGGGCAGGAGGTGCTTCGCCGCGCAGCGGAGCATTTGACCCCCGTAACGCTGGAACTGGGCGGCAAAAGCCCGGTGATTGTCGCGAAAGATGCTGACCTGACGCTCGCCGCGCGGCGGATTGCGTTCGGCAAGCTGCTCAACGCCGGGCAGACGTGCGTCGCGCCGGATTATGTGCTGGTGGCGCGCGAAGTCGAGGACGCCTTCGTTGCGGCGCTGCAAAAGCAGTTCGATCAGCTCTGCCCTGACCCGCTGCACAGCGCGGAGTACGTCCACATCGTCAACCAGAAGCATTTCGACCGTCTGACCGGGCTGATGGCATCGGGTCAAATCGTCTACGGCGGCAGTATTGACCCCGCCGCCCTGCGCATTGCGCCGACCATCCTCCGCAATGTTTCGCCGGACAGTCCGGTCATGCAGGAGGAAATTTTCGGCCCGATTCTGCCGATTCTGCCCGTCAGCGGCATCGACGAAGCGATTGCCTTCGCCGCCGCACGGCCGCATCCGCTGGCGTGCTACCTGTTCACGAAAGACCGTGCCGTGCAGCGCCGCGTGCTGGACACACTGCCTTTCGGCGGCGGGTGCATCAACGACACCATCATCCACTTGGCGACGAGCCGGATGCCCTTCGGCGGCGTTGGACACAGCGGCATGGGCGGCTACCACGGGCGCGACAGCTTCCGCTGCTTCACGCATGACAAGAGCATCGTCAAAAAGGCGCTGTGGCTGGATTTGCCGATGCGCTACACGCCGTACAGCAAGAAGAAAGAAACGCTGATTCGCTTCTTCCTGAAATAATACGATTCCCAGACGAAAACGTGCCGCATAATGAATCCCCAAAATAGGATAGTCCGAATGACAAGCCGCTGTATGGATGCAATCGCGAAAGGGATACCCGCTGCAAAAGTGGGCATCCCTTTTTCGTATTTTCTCTGTTTCGGGAAAAGACCGGATTGATTTATGCCTCAAAACGTGATAGAATTAGTTTGTCATAACAAACCGGCGGGGAGGAACCCCCCATGCTGCTGCCGAAAGGCAGTTTTTTCAGCGCGGTATGTTAGCGAAAACTAACGAAAATCAAGGAGTGCAGCGTATGGAAAGTGAGCAGCGGAAAAACGCCATCCGCGGGGCGTATCATCTGACCGGATCGAACAATTTTTACGACGGCATGATTACCTGTTCGACCTTCTCCGGCAAGGCGGTCTGCCGCGTGGTGTGGGCAATGAACCGGCAGGAGTGCGAGGACTATCTCTCCAAGGCGCTGTCCGGCATCCCGGAGGATTTCGCGGGCACGATGCTGGAAGTCCCCGTCGGTACGGGCATCCTGACCATGCCCGTCTACCAGACGCTGCCGAAAGCAGACGTGACGTGTCTGGACTACTCGCCGGACATGATGGGTCAGGCAAAGGAAAAGGCGGAAAAGCTGAACCTGACGAACGTAAAGTTCCAGCAGGGGGATGTCAGCGCGCTGCCATTCGCGGACGGCGAATTTGACCTGGTGCTGTCGCTCAACGGCTTCCATGCGTTCCCGGATAAGGAAGCGGCGTACCGCGAGACATTCCGCGTGCTGAAACCCGGCGGAACATTCTGCGGCTGCTTCTATGTATCAGGCGAACACAAGCGCACGGACTGGATGATTCGCCACGTTTACGAGCCGACAAAGTTCTTCACGCCGCCCTACGAGACGGTGGACAGCCTGCGGAAGCGCTTGCAGGGCATGTACGCGCAGGTGGACGTCGGCAGTTTGAAGAGCATTGCGTGGTTTATCTGCCGCAAGGCGGATTGATAGGGACAGGAGATGCAGGAAGAATGCGTGAAACCAGCAGCAAAGTCACTCTCTCCGGGGTTCCGGAAACCATGCTGCAAACCGTCTACGCCCGCGCGAAGGAAACCCAAAACCGCGGGGCAGTTCGCGACGAGAAAGCCGTCGAAATCATCCGCCGGCTCGACTACGATTTCTCCTTGGCGGATAAGGACAGTGCCATGTCCAGCGGCGTCATTGCCCGCACCATCGTGCTGGATAAGCTCGTAAAGACCTATCTGTCGGCACATCCGGGCGCGGTGGCGGTCAATATCGCCTGCGGGCTGGATACGCGCTGCTATCGGATGCAGGGCTATCAGCACTGGTATAACCTCGATTTGCCGGAGACCATCGCCGTGCGTGAAAAGCTGCTGCCGGAAAACGGAAAAATCTCGCAAATCGCCATGTCTGCGATGGACGACTGGGGCGGTATGATTCGCGAATCAGGCGACGCGCTGGTCATCATCGAGGGTCTGACGATGTACCTGAGCGAAGCGGACGTGCAGCGCATTTTCGACGTAATCGCTCGGCGCTTTCCGCGCGTCACCGTGCTGGTGGAAGTGATGAACCCGCTGGTCGTGCGCAACTTCAAGGAAAAATCAATTGAGGGCAGCCACGCGAAGTTCACATGGGGCGTTCGCAGCGGGCAGGCACTGGCGGCGCTGCTGCCGGGCTTCCAGCTGGTGGAAGAGCACAGCCTGACCGAAGGCATGGCGGAGTTCCTGCCGATTTACAAGGTGCTGGGCAAGATTCCTCTGGTGCGCAATATCTCAAACCGCATCGTCGTGCTGCAAAAATAAAGGGGATGCAATCATGGTCTGGTCGATTGTCGCGCTGGAAGCCGTCAGCTTTACGGCGCTGCTGACGCTCGGCGCAATCTGGTCGGGCGCTGACATGGGGCCGATTGTGTCGCTGGTGAAATAAGGAGGAATCCATATGGCGTTTTTCGAGAACACCCGCAAGCCGACAGGCTTCGGCGGCCGCCTCATGGTCGTCATGATGAACATCGGGCATCGGGCGCTTGCGGACTGGGGGCTTCGCTTCCTGCCGCTGGCGGAGAATGCGGATGTGCTGGACTGTGGGTGCGGCGGCGGCGCGAATCTGCGTCTGATGCTGAAAAAGTGCCCGACGGGAAAAGTGTGCGGTATCGACTATTCTCCCGTCAGCGTAGAGAAGTCGCGAAAGCTCAACCAAACCGCCGTAAGCGCTGGCCGCTGCGAAGTGCTGCAGGCAAGCGTGCAGGCATTGCCATTTGATGACGCGCAGTTTGACGTGGCAACAGCATTCGAGACGGTGTATTTCTGGGTTGATTTGCCCGCGTGTTTCCGTGAAGTTGGGCGCGTGCTGAAGCCCGGCGGGACGTTCTTCCTCTGCAACGAGTCCGATGGCGATCATGCGCAGGACGAGAAGTGGACGGAGAAGATTCCCGGCATGACGATTTACAAGGACACACAGCTCAAAACCATGCTGGAACAGGTGGGTTTCCGCCAAGTGGAGACGCACAAGAACGGCAAAGGTTGGCTGTGCGTGACGGCACGAAAATAATGGAAAGGAGGAGCACCATGTTCTGGGACAGCGTCGCATGGGTCTACGACATTTTCGCGGATGGCATCAACCGCAAAGCGAATCGCAAACTGTGCAAGGTGGTTGCGAGGATGATTTCGCCGACGGGCGACGTGCTGGAATGCGCGTGCGGTACAGGGCTGCTCAGCGGTGTGATTGCAAAGCGCTGCAAATCCCTGACGGCGACGGACTTCTCCGCAAAGATGCTTGCGCGCGCCCGGAAGAAGTACGGGCAATATCCGCATGTGCGGTTTGAGCAGACGGATATCCTGCATCTCCCCTACCCTGATGCGCGCTTTGATGCCGTCGTCGCCGCGAACGTGATTCACCTGCTGGATAATCCGCATCAGGCGCTGCGGGAGCTTGACCGCGTGTGCAAGCCGGGTGGAAAACTCATCATCCCCACCTACATGAATCGAACGGGCAAGGGCAAAACAAACCGCGTTTCCGGCGTCATCGGCAAGGCGGGCGCGGACTTCAAGCGCGAATTTACGCTGGAAACGTACCGGCAGTTTTTCGCCGACGCGGGCTATACAGATGTACAATATACGATGTGCGAAGGGCGGATTCCCTGCGCGGTGGCGCTGATTCGCATGGGCGCATCTGTGGGCACAAGGAGAAAATCATCATGACAATTGTGATTCAACTGGCGCTGTACTGCTTTCTGCTGTGGCTGATTGTGAAGGTCGCGGTCGGGAATAACGCCATCAATGGGCTGTACTTCTACCCGAAGGCATTTCAGGAGTGCGCGATTTCGCGGGGGTTGATTGACCGCGCAACGGTGCAGAAGAAGCGCCGGAACTGCATGATTGCGCTGTATGTGCTGCTGCTTGTTGCGCCGGTGCTGATGATTGGCGTGTGGAATCGCGTCACGGACTTCTGGACGGCATACGGACAGGGCGTGCTGTTTCTGGAGGTCATGAACTGGTTTGATGGGCTGGTGATTGACATGCTCTGTGTCGGTCACAGCAAGTTCTGGGCGATTCCGAAGATGGAAGACGTGCCGTATACGCAGACGTGGGGGCAGATGCTCAAAAAGCGCCTGACGCTGACGGTGATTTGGCTCGTCGGTGCGTTCATCATTGCGGGGCTGGTCATGCTGATGCCGCACTGATTCTGTTTTCAGACGGTACGGATGAATTTGAAAACAATATACAAGGAGAAAACTGACATGCGTCTAACAACCCTCGATGAAGCATCCATTCAAGCCATCGGCCATGCCTTTGGCTACTACGATTACGGCAAGGAAACCGGAATGGGGGCGGCATGTTCTTCCCCTGACAAAACAGCACGGTATATTTGCGGTTTTGTCCGTGCGATGCTCGCTGCCGGACTGCTCTACACCACCAGTGAGCGCGGCGAAGCGTTCATTGCCTATCGTCTGCCGGGCGAAAAGGTGAAGCTGACAGCGTTTTTCCCACTGCTCAAAGGCGTGTTTCAGGCGATGACCTTCCGGGAACTGTGCCGGTTTGCGCGGCTGATGAAGCGCGCCGGGGCAAGCCTAAACGACCGCTACGACAAGGAGAAAAAGCCGCACATCTACGTCGGGCTGGTGTGCGTGACGGAGAAGTATCAGGGGCAGGGGTACATGCGGAAGGTGCTGGAGATGGCGTTCGCTGACGGCAACCGTCTGCAAGTGCCGGTTATTCTGGAAACGGACGCAAAGTCGAAATGCGACAAGTATGTGCATTTAGGGATGGAACTGGCTGGCACACGCGACGCGGGCGAACTCGGCACACTCTACGACCTCATCAAGTATCCGGATAAATAAAATTCGCCGCAGACACGGGCTGAAAACAGCGTGTCTGCGGCGTTTTTCGTATGATGCTGTCAATGTCACCCTTCCGGCGAAATAGACGCCCAGAACCGCTCGAACGTGTACTTTTCCGCTTCCTCCGCCGTCAGCTGATGCACATACGCTGCGCGCTGACCTTGGCTGCCCGCGCCGGTGGATGCGAACTCCGCGTAGTAGCCCGTCGCGGGGAAGCAGGGCTTGTTCCAGTCGTGCCACCCCTCCGGACGGATATGCGCACCCAGTTCGCAGTGCAGCAGGACGGTTTTCGCGAACTCGCGCCACGGTCTGCCGAGGTAAATCGCGCCGTCCGGGATGCCCTCGCCCTGAAAGCGGCATTTCATGAACACATAGCCGAATTCCTGCCCTTCCGGGGTGGATGCCGCCGTGCAGAAGCCGAGTGCGGGTTCTTTTTTATCGCCGTGGTCGCGCAGGCCGTCGATGCTCACGATGTCGCAGTCCTCGAACCACGCCGCCGCACCGCCGAAGATGAAGTCGATATCGCCCTCGATGCGGCAATGACGGTAGACCTGCCTTTGCGGGATGCGCGGCAGGAACTGCGTCGGGCCGATGAAGCCGTCCTTCTGGATTTCGCGTGGCGGCAAGGGCGCGGTGAACAGCGTATCCTGGCAGGATTTAAGCGTGCAGTCCTCACAATGGAAGCCGTCGCCGTCCACATAGAGGGCAAGCGCCTGACCGACCTGCTCGCGCGGATATGCGCTGTTCTCCACCGTCACATTGCGGAGTGCACAGTCGCGGGCATTGATGAGCAGCGTTGCCGTGCGGAACGTGCCGCGTTTTTTGCCGTCGGGGAGGATTTCCGCTGCGCCGTCGTGCCAAGTGATGCGGGTCGTTTCGGCGCTTTCGCCCTCAATGCAGGTGCGCGGGCGACGAAGCGCGATTTTTTCCTCGTACACGCCGGGTGCAAGATGAATCGTCACGGGCTGATCGTCCGCCGGAAGCGTGTCAATCACCGTTTGCAGGGATTGCCCTGGTGCCACCTGAATCAACATTCATTTATTCCTCCTGCTTTGCCGCGTGGATGGGCGCGCCGTGCCCCGCCATCGCCTGATGCTCGCGTGTCAGTTCCTGATACAGCTGGGCGGGCGTCCATGCGAGGTTCGTTTCGGTCATAACGCCCTTGAGCCGCACCGGGGGGACGCGCATCTGCTTCATCGTCGTCAGGAAGCGTTCCACCAGCGGCAGTTCCGAGAACGCGAAGTAGAGCATTTCGCTGCCGACGGCATTCTCCGGCACGGCTGCATCCGTTTGACGCTCCGCCTTTCCGCACAGTGCCCCCAGCGTCTGCCCGCAGTCCGCCATCGGCACGTCCATCACGCGCATCCCCATTTTCATCGCGCAGAACCGGATTTTCCCCAGTTTCTGCGGTGCCACATGAAACGCCAAAATCAACTTACTTTCCATATCAAAAGACCTCCCCAGAGGCGCTGCCTCTGGACTCCGGCAGGGACTTTGTCCCTGCACCCTTTCGCGCGATTGAGTTGGTGACACTTTCATGCTGTTTTCGCGTGTTGATTGGGGGAGACCCAAGGGGACGTTGCCCCTTGACCCTTTCGCGCGATTGAGTCGGTGACACGCTCATACAACGCCCGCGTGTTGATTGGGAAACGTTAGACTTTCTTCGCGAAGATCATCCGTCCGGCACTGGTTTGCAGGACGCTGCTCACCTGCACATGCAGCACCTGCCCCACCGCATCGCGCCCGCCTTCAACAACGACCATCGTCCCATCCGGCGTATACCCGACGCCCTGCGTGGCTTCACGCCCTGCCTTGACGATGCGCACATCCAGCAAGTCGCCCATTTGCACCGTAGGGCGAAGCGCGCAGGCAAGGTCATTCAGGTTCAGCGCCGCCACACCCGCCTTTTCCGCCGTCCTGCTCATTGCCGCGTCGCATGTCACAATCACCATATGGTGCTTCTTCGCGTCCGCCAGCAGCACCTGCGCGAGTTCGCCGCCCGCCGCGCTGTCTACGCGCTTGACGCGCCCCAATGCTTCGAGCTGCGAAAGCGTTTCTCGTCCCTTTTCGCCGCGGATTCGGCACGTCTCCTCCTCCGATGCGCTCAGGCGCTGCAATTCCTTCTCCACCGAGCGCGAAATCAGCAGCGTCCCCTCCAGAAATCCCGCGCGGCAGACGGCAGCAATGCGCCCGTCAATCAGCACGGTTTCGTCCAGCAGTTTTGGTTTCGCCGTCTTGATTTTCCTGTGCGACAAAGCGACCTGCTTGTTCCCTTTGGGGCTGAAGCGCTGGAACATCCGCTTGAAATCCGCCGCGCGGCGAATCCCCAGCGTCACGCCCAAAACGCCGAATACCACGAACAGAATCGCGCACATCGCCACGGTGAACATGCTCGTGCCCATGAGCATCACCAGCTGTGACAGCAGCGCGGCGATAACGAAACCACCGACAAGCCCGCGGATGCTGCCAGCCTGCTGCTCGAACGTCATTTTGTCCATGCAGCGTTCGACCAGCGCGACGAGGCGGGTAATGCTGTCAATCGTGCGCGGCGCAATCAGGTATCCGCCCAGCCCCAACAGCAGCGCAAACGCCGCATACAGCGCCAGCAGCGCGCCGATGCTCATTGCGGGGTTGCCCGCCATCGCGTTCAGCTGCACGATGACGAACGCCAGCACCGACCCCAGCCCGATGCCCAGCGCCGTCACCAGTGCCCGCAGCAGTTTCTTCACAAGATCCGATTTCATAGCTGTTGCAAAACTCCTTACAATAGAACAACACCATTAGGGTAACACCGCGCAAATGAGGTAGTCGGCTGGCGAATGGATTTTTCGTCAGATGCAAATGCAAATTTCGAAGGTTTACTGGATGTAAATCGAGAAATTTGCATGCCGCAGATGGCGGAAAAGACATCGCCAGACGCGCCGCCGAATTGTGCGGTGGTGCCTTAGAATAAAACGCTGATTGCCTGCATTACCGTATCGACGCCCACCAGCTTCATGCCTTCCGGCGCTTTCAGCCGCCGCATATTCTCCTTCGGCAGCAGGATGGTCGTGAAACCCAGCCGCTGGCATTCGGAAATACGCCGATCGCACTGCGGAATCGCGCGGACTTCGCCCGCCAAGCCGACTTCGCCCATCACAGCGACTTCCGCGCCAACCGCGGCATCCTTCAGCGATGACACGACCGCCATACACAGCGCCAAATCCGCCGCCGGCTCGGACAGTTCCAACCCGCCCGCGACGTTGATATACACATCCTGATTATATGTTTTCTGATTCGCGCGCTTCTCCAGCACCGCCAGCAGCAGCGCCACGCGCCCGGTATCCGCACCGCCGACCGTCCGCCGCGGCGTGCCGAAGTAGGAGGTGCTTGCCAGTGCCTGCACGTCGCACAGCAGCGGGCGCGAACCTTCCAGGCCGCAGAACACGACCGAGCCGCTTGCGCCCTTTGCGCGGTGGCTCAGCAGCTGCTCCGACGGGTTCGGCACAATCTGCATTCCGGCTTCCGTCATCTGGAAAACGCCCAGCTCATTGACCGACCCGAAGCGGTTTTTGACCGCGCGCAGCAGCCGATATTCCTGCTGACGGTCGCCCTCGAAGTACAGCACGACGTCCACCATGTGCTCCAGCATTCGCGGGCCGGCAATCGCGCCGTCCTTCGTCACATGCCCGACAAGGAAAATCGCCGTGCCGCTCTCCTTGCACAAGCGCATGATTTGGCTCGTGCATTCGCGAATCTGACTGACTGAACCCGGCGCGGACGCCATATCAGGGCGATACATTGTCTGAATGGAGTCGATGACGGCGACGTCCGGCGATAAGCCGCGCAGTTTTTCTTCCACATTGTCCAGCGCGTTTTCCGCCAGCACATAAAGCGTCTCCGACGTGATGCCGAGGCGGTTCGCGCGGAGTTTCAGCTGCTTGGCGGATTCCTCACCGCTGACATACAGCACACGCTTGCCCGTTTTGCACAAATTCGCGCACACCTGCAGCAGCAGCGTGGATTTGCCGATGCCGGGGTCGCCGCCGATGAGCATCAGCGCCCCTTCGACAATGCCGCCGCCTAACACGCGGTCAAGCTCGCTGATGCCCGTGGACGAGCGAACCGCCACATCTTCCGGGATTTCGCGGAGGAGCATGGCTGAAGCGCCTGTGCCCGGCCGCTGTTTCGGGGCTTTCGCGGGCGTACCCGTCACAATAGGCGCGGACTCTACCATCGTGTTCCACGCGCCGCACCCCGGACAGCGCCCCACCCAGCGGGATGTTTCATACCCGCACGCGGTGCAGGCAAACAGGGTTTTTTCCTTCGCCATAAGCGACCTCCGAAAATCATATGTGTCTCCATTATAGCACATCTTTTCGCGGCATGGAAGCACCTTTCGCGGGGATTACCAATCTGCAAGCCACTATGGCAGCGGTGTCGCCGTGGGTTCTTCAGCGCGCGTCATCAGCATGTTCAGCGTCCCGCCGGACAGGGAGATACTCAGCGTCAAGTCACCGCGCGCAAGCAAAACGCCGCTGGCGATATCCTCCGCCGTCCCCATCAGGCGCGTGAAACCCTTGTCCAGCAGGGCAGTCAGGTACGATTCCGCCGCCTCCGCTGATACATCCTCCCATACAATCTGGTAATGCCCCGATGCGGAATAATCGCGGATGTACAAAAGGCGGCCGTCGATTTTCTCCGGCAGCTCCGCCGTGAACGCATTGTCGGGCAGCGTGTCCACCATTTCCGGCTCGGCGGAGGACAGCCACGCATCCTGCCGGTGCAGCACCACCGGGCGCGGCGTTTGCCAAATCCGCCATACCGCTATGCCCACCATTATCAGCAAAACTGCCAGCAGCACCAATTTGCGGCGCCGGCGCATTCCTTTGCGTTTCATGCTTTGCCTCCTTATGATATTACAAAAAAAGCCGACTCCATGCGGAATCGGCAAGCGCTCCCCAGGTAGGGCTCGAACCTACAACAACTCGGTTAACAGCCGAGTGCTCTGCCATTGAGCTACTGAGGATTATGGAATCCGGCAGTGACTTATCCTCCCGGGCCGTGTCCAGCCAAGTACTTTCAGCACTGGAGAGCTTAACTTCTGTGTTCGGGATGGAAACAGGTGGAACCTCTCCGTCATAACCACCGGAAAAAGGTTGGTTTTCACCAACGACTGCATTCTATCACGATTCCATTGCGCTGTCAAGAGGGGATGACTGTATTTTTGCCGCATCTCCAGAATGATTTCCAGAACAGCTTGGCGTTGTTCCCTTTCAAACAAAAAAATCCTGCAAGCCTGTTACATGATTCAAATGCTGCCACGGACAGCGTTCGCCGCAGCACCATCTCCAGTGCAGCAAAAACCGCTCATGCTGGAATCATCCCTCCACACATGAGCGGCTTTCTTGCGGTTGTAGATTTTCTTGCTCTCGACTTTCTTCGTCACCGGGGAAAACGCCCATGTCGTGCGCTTCTGGGCGTCCAGTTCTTTGCGGGCTTTCTTGCTGAGCTTGGGGCGGGGGACGAATTGGGTTTCTTCTGTTATTCTCTTACTCATCACCATATTTATCTTTCATCATCTTAATCACCAATTTAGCAGCTGAATCGTTAAAATACTCGCGACTCTCGTGGCTCCCAAATAGTACCATCATTATTACAAGACCAGCAACTATATAAATTGGAGCAGCCTCCCAATGATGCAATTGCCAAATTGAAATTGCAAGGATGCTAATCCAATCAAGTCTTTTGAAAGTAAGCAAATTGAATAATGTAAGTGGCATTAAAACAATCGGATTTTTCAAAAGCCATAATTGACGATGTATCGCATATCCACAAAGATTCGCAAGTCCCGAATATACTACCACCATATACCATTCAATTGGTGCAGCAAATGACAATATTACAAAGGTTAGCCACCCCACAAATGTCGGGACATTCGCCGACACTTCAATCAGCAGATTTGTCATGCCCCATACATCATCATCTTTTTCAAATAAAGCAGCATTCATCAAACTATAGTACATATCATCGCTCAATGTATACTTTAACCCATTTTGTGTCCTTATCATCTGCGACATAGTAAATTCCTCCACCAGTGCGTGTCAGATTTCAAAAAATCCCCGACCTTTGCAGATCGAGGATTGCGTGGTCTGTACTGGACTCGAACCAGTGACCCCATCGATGTGAACGATGTGCTCTACCAACTGAGCCAACAGACCACATGCACCAGACGATTCATCCGGCGACAGGAGATAGTATACCATACCTTTGCCCCGCTGTCAAGGGGGGGTGGGCAAGTTTTTGATTTTTTCCGCGGCGCAATGTCTGTTCTCGCCACGGGAAAGCGCGTTGCTGGAGGTCCGGGCGGCGCGTGCTGCTGGTAGAGGACAATCAGCTCAATGCCGAAATTGCCGCGGAGCTGCTGAGAATGAGCGGGCTGACGGTCGATTGCGCTTGGGACGGCATTGAGGCGGTGGATTGTCTGGCTAACTGCCCCGACGGATATTACGACATGGTGTTCATGGACATTCAGATGCCGCGGATGAATGGCTACGACGCGACCCGCGCCATCCGCAGCAGCGCGCGCGATTACCGCAAGCGTGTGCCGATTGTCGCCATGACCGCCAACGCCTTTGCCGAGGATGTACAGGCCGCCAAGACGGTCGGCATGAATGAGCACATCGCCAAGCCGCTGGAGCTGGCGACGCTGGCTGCTGTCCTCCGGCGGTATCTGGGCGGCGGCGATACCTGATGCCTTTCCTGCACTCACGCTCCATTGACTGGTCGGCGCTGACGGCGGTGCGGGCGATACGGAAGGATACAGCGGCGCTGGCAGAAGGGGGAAGGAATGCCCTTTCCCGAATCCAGTCTGCATTCCATATGTCTGTTTCTCACACGCATGGATGTTTTGTTTCAGTGGTTTCGCCTCTGCGGACGCGACAAGGGGGGCTTTCCAATTGTCACCTTGACCCCTTCGGCATCGTCATCCCTTCCACACATTTCAAAAGCATAATTGTAAATTCACCCAACCATCACGCAAAAGAATGCGCGAACGATTGACATTTTCCGCCCAAATCGGTACAATGAAGCTGGGGAGTTCTGCCCCGGCTTTTTTGATGGACAAACGCAATTTGCAACCGAAATACATGCCGGAAATAGTCTTACTTTCAGGAGGAACGGGCTCATGACCAAATCTACCACACGCCGATTCCTGTGCTGCCTGCTGGCGCTCTGCTGTCTGCTGGGCAGCCTGACTGCCTTCTCGCTGGCGGCAGGGACAAGCTATCCTTACAGCGCGTCCGTGAATGCGGATACCAACCTGCGCCGCAGCCCCTCGTCGGCGGAGAGCAACATCATCGCCCGTATCCCGAAGGGAACGATTCTGACCGTCACGGGCGCAAGCGGCAATTTCCTCTGCGTCACCTATGACGGGCAAGTCGGCTATATCTTCAAGCAGTACGCCGAGCAGGTGACGACAAACACGTCCGAATCCGGCAGCGTCGCGTATGGCTTCCCGTACTATACGACGACGAAATCCTCCGTCAATCTGCGCACGACCCGCTCCACCACCAGCGCGCGCGTGACCACCATCCCCAAGGGCGCGACCGTCATCATCCACGGCGTCAGCGGCGATTGGGCGCAGGTGACGTATCAGGAGAAAACGGGCTACTGCATGACGGCGTATTTGAAGCTGCTGACGGTGGTGGAACCGACCGCCGCCCCGACGGCTGTGCCGACCAGCGCGCCTATTTTAGAAGACAGCACCTACAAAGTGCTGCAAAACGGCTCGACGGGCAATCAGGTGCTTGCGCTCCAGCAGGCGCTGGCGGAACTGGGCTACCTGACCAGCACGCCCGACGGCACTTACAATACCACCACCACGCAGGCGGTTATCGCCTTGCAGAAGATGAACAGCCTGCCCATGAACGGCATTGCGGACGCGAACCTGCAAGCGCTGATTTTCCACGGTCAGCCCAAGAATTCCTCCGGCACGAAGGTTTCCATCAAGACGCTTCCCGCCCTCTCCGGCATCACCATCCGCCTGCATGACCAGGGCGTGCTCGTCTCTACCGTGCAGACGCGGCTGACCCAGTTGGGCTACTATGACGGCGAAATCAGCGGCGTGTACGATGTAGCGACGCAAACTGCGGTCAAGGCATTCCAGAAAGCAAACGGCTTAAAGGCCGACGGTGCGTGCGGCACGGCGACGCAGGAAAAGCTGATGAGCGCTGCCGCCGCCCCCGGTACGCTGCCGACCATGGAAGTGACTGTGACCGCAACCCCTGCGCCGACCGACCTGCCCCCGCTGACCACCCCTGCCGCGACCGTCCGCAAGGGTTCAACCGGCAATGACGCGCGCCTTGTGCAGCAGCGGCTGATTGATTTAGGCTATCTCTCCGGCGTGGCGGACAGCATTTTCGGCACGGCGAGCGTGAATGCGCTGAAGGAGTTCCAAGCCAAGAACGGTTTGAGCGCCGATGGCATTGCAGGCGCAAGCACTTATCAGGTGCTGTTCAGCTATCTGGCGATTTCGGCGGATTACATCGTTACCCCTGCGCCAACCGCCACCCCGCTGGCGACAGCGACTCCGACCCCCGCGCCCATCACGAAGGACAACGTCGTTACCATCCGCCAAGGCACGAGCGGCGACGCGGTGCTGCGTTTGCAGGAGCGGCTGACGGCGCTGGGCTACTACAATTCCCGCCGTGACGGGGTCTGCATGGCGGACGACGCAGCGGCCATCCGCGCTTTCCAGCGCATGAACGGGCTGTCGGTGGACGGCGTTGCGGGCTATGACACGCAGGTGCTGCTCTACTCCGCAACCGCAATCGGCAGCGACGGCATCATGGCGGGCGCATCGGTGGATGTGAGCGTCACCCTCCGCCGCGGCATGACGGGCGAAGCCGTCCGCGCGCTCCAGCAGCGGCTGATTACCCTTGGCTACCTCTCCGGCACGGCAGACGGCATTTACGGCACAGCGACCGCCGAAGCCGTCTACAACTTCCAGAAGCGAAATGGACTCACCCGCGACGGCGTGGCGGGCAGCAAAACGCTGATTGCCCTCTACTCCGCCTCTGCCGCCACCCCGACCCCCGCGCCGACGATTGCGCCTGTGAATACGCCCTCCGCCGCATCGGTGATTGCCAGCGCCTCCGCGCTCCACCGGGGCGACAACGGCACGGCGGTCAAGGCAATGCAGCAGCGGCTGATTGACCTCGGCTACCTCGCGTCGGGTTCTGCGGACGGCATCTTCGGCGTCAAAACGTATCAGGCGCTGCGTGACTTCCAGCTGGCGAACGCCCTGTATGTAGATGGCGTTGCGGGCAAGAACACAATTGCGTCACTCAACAGCAGCAGCGCCACTGGCAAGAACACCGCGCGCCCGAACACCACCGCAACCCCCACCCCGAACATCTCTAACGACATTGGCACAACCACGAAGGTCAGCGCGGAGAACGTCGTCTACGAATACTGGTACTCGACGGTGCGCAGCGCCTGCCGCCAGTACCCCTACGCGACGGTCTACGACTACTCCACGGGCATCTCATGGCAGGTTCACATGTTCTCCTACGGCAAGCACGCCGAAGCCGAACCGCTGACCGCGGCAGACACGGCGAAGCTGGAGCAGGCATTCGGCGGCAACACATGGACGCCCAAAGCTGTCTGGGTCATCTTCGCTGACGGCACGGTTCGTATGGCGACGACCCACTCCATGCCGCACGAGGTGCAGCACACCACGGACAACAACTTCCCCGGCCATCTGTGCATCCACTTCCCGCGCACGCAGGCGCAGGTAACGGCGATCGGCCCCTACGCCATGAGCCACCAGCAGACGGTGGAAAAGGGCTGGGCGGAAACGCAGGCGATGATTGCGAACTAATTTGGATATATAAAATGCCGCCGGGAGGATGGGGAATGTCCTTCCGGCGGCGAAATTTTGCGTTATACTATTTCCAGATAAGAATGCGCCAAGATGCGCCGCGAATTTTTCATTCTGGCTAACGTGAATGAAACGCAGCGTAGCAGCGCTACGCTAAGTGGAATGAGCGGACGCCAGAAGGGAAAAGGCGCAAGCAGATGGCGCAGGTGAATCTGGAAATAGTATTATACCGCGTTTTTTCTTGACACCACCCATGACACCAGCTATAATAAAAGCGGAAGGGATGATTTGATGTCGGAGTGGGAAAAACTATTGCAACGAATCTTGTCCTTATCAAAGGACTTGTGATTCGATGAACTGCGTAAAGTATTAGAGACTACGGCTACCAAATGTTTTCCCCTCGCAGCGGCAGTAGTCACTATACCTTCCGCAAGCCCGGCTGCCAGCCAATCACCATTCCTAAGCATGAGCCCATTAAGAAAGTATATGTCGAAATGGTTCGCAATATTGTTGAAAGTGAGGCAAATCGTCATGAAAACGCTTGAACAGTATATGGCCTTGCCCTATCCTTTGGAAATCATCCCTGATTCTGATGAAGGCGGCTTTGTTGGCAGCTACCCTGGCTTGCCGGGATGCCTGACCTGCGGCGAAACGATGGAGGATGTCGTTCGGAACGCAGAGGATGCGAAGCGCGCATGGTTGACGGCAGCATTGGAAGAGGGGCTTGTTATCCATGAGCCGAATCTGCCAACCGCTTACTCTGGTCAATTCAAGCTCCGCATTCCCAAATCGCTGCACCGTTCTTTGGCAGAGCACTCTCGCAGTGAAGGAATTAGCATGAATCAATACTGCTTGTACCTGTTAGCAAAAAACGATGCGCTGTATGGCGCATAATGCACATCACCCACATAGAATCGCCGCCGGGAGGACATTTTGCATCCTCCCGGCGGCGACTTTCTATGCTATTCCGCTTCCTCCGCGCCCCACATCTCCGGCACTTTCGGACACCCCTGCCGTTTCTTCGCGGCGCGCGCTTCTACGTAGCAGCCGCAGAGCGCACACGTTCCGCTATGCAGGTCATCGCAGGTGCGGCAGATGTTCAGGCGCGCGGCGTAGGTCGCTTCGTCGGTCTTCTCGTCCGCCGAGAGCGAAGCCACATAGTCGCGCACGAGCTTCGCCATGTCCGCCTGACCGCTTTCCAGCAGCGTACAGCGGCAGGGCTTGCGCGCATCAGCCACGAATCGTGACCTCCACCACTGAGCAGGCAGGCAGCGTCATCTTGAGACCCGTTTCGGTCACGCGGACGGCGTCGAACGGCTTCACCGTCACCTTTTCCGCATCCTCGAACGTGTTCTTGTCGTGCATATCGCCCGTCAGGATGCGCGCGGTCACGTTCTTTGCAGACGCGCCGGAGAGGTGCACCACCACATCCAGCGCATCGGTGCAGGAGGTGTTCGTCGCCGTCAGGGTGATGACACCTTCCTTCTCCGAGGCGGTCGCGGTCAGCTGCTTCACGCCGCCGCACTCGCCGCAGGTGATGGCGGACGGCAGATAGTTCGCATCGTGATGCGCCTTGTAGAGGTCAAAGACGTGGTACGTCGGCGTGCAGATCATCTTCGCGCCGTCGGTCAGGATAACCGATTGCAGGACGTTGACCATCTGCGCGATATTCGCCATGACCACGCGGTCGCAGTGGCTGTTAAAGATATCCAGTGTCAGCGCCGCTACCATCGCGTCGCGCATGGTGTTCTGCTGATAGAGGAAGCCCGGATTCGTGCCGGGTTCGCAGTCGAACCACGTTCCCCATTCGTCGACAATCAGCCCGACGCGGTGCTCGTGGTCGTACTTGTCCATAATCGCCAGATGGCCGCGAATCAGCGTGTCCATGTAGGCGGCATTGCGCAGGGTAAGGTAGTATTCGTCCGCATCGAAATCAGTTGCGCTGCCCTTCTTGTCCCATGCATACGGCACGGTGTAGTGGTGCAGGGTAATGGCGTCGAGGTAACGCCCGGCACGCTCCATCAGCTTGTCCGTCCAGTTCCAGTCGCCGGAGCTGGGCCCGCAGGCGATGCGGTAGAGCTTATTGTCGCCATAGTTGCGGCAGAACGTCTGGTAGCGGCGGTATTCGTCGGCATAGTATTCCGGGCGCATGTTGCCGCCGCAGCCCCAGTTTTCATTGCCCACGCCGAGGTATTTGAGGTTGAACGGCTCCTTGTGCCCGTTCGCCCAGCGCTTCTGCACAACGGTGGAATCGCCCGTGGAATTCATGTACTCCACCCATTCCGCCATTTCGCGCACCGTGCCGGAGCCGACGTTCGCGTTGACGTAGGGTTCGCAGCCGATTTGGCGGCACAGTTCCATGAACTCGTGCGTGCCGAAGGAGTTGTCCTCCACTACGCCGCCCCAGTTCGTGTTCACCATGCGCTTGCGGGTTTCTTTCGGGCCGATGCCGTCCTCCCAGTGGTATTCATCCGCAAAGCAGCCGCCCGGCCAGCGCAGCACCGGCACGCCGATTTTCTTCAGCGCCTGCACCACGTCCGTGCGCATCCCGTTGACATTCGGGATGTCGGAGTTTTCGCCCACATAGACGCCGCCGTAAATGCAGCGTCCGAGGTGCTCCGAGAAATGGCCGTAGATGTTCTTGTTGATTTTCTTGCCGGATTGCCCAGCCGCGTTGATGGAAAGGATTGCCGCCATCTGCTTGTCCTCCGTCTCTTTTTTGTGCTGGTTGCGCTCATTGCGCGCATTCATAAAGTAGATATTCGCCCAATCTATCAGGATTCCTGCCGCATTTTCTCTTTTTTTACGAAATGTTTTTCGACAGTGTGATGGTCGTCACCGCGGGCGAGTTGAACAGGCGGAAGCTCATCCACCACGGGTAAATCAGCCCTTTGCCCAGTCCGGGGCTAACATACTGCCAAATTCCGCCAAAGAAGCTTAGTCCCTGCACCTGACTGTCCTCCGGGAACCAGCCCAGTTCCGGCACATACAGCGCACCCATGCCCGGAATGCGCCACTGCCCGCCGCAGTAGCCGCCCGCGACAATCAAGTCCACGTTGTTCATCGCGCAGACGGCTTTCGGGTCGGCGTTCTGCTTTGCGGTGGTGATGTACTCCTGCGTCAGCGGCATTCCGCTCACGCAGACTTGCATGTCCTTGTTCGTCATTTCCGCCATGGCCGCCTCGATGCGGTCAAGCCTGTCCAGCTGATAGACCGCCAGCCGCTGGAGCGCCGCCTGATCAGCCGTCAGCGTCGGCAGGGCATTCAAGCCGTCCAGCTGCTTCTGGTATGCCTTGCGCGCGCTGGGGATGTTGAGCGTATACAAATCCTCCGGTACAAACCAAATGGTGGATTTTTCCCGCGTGAATGACACGGGGACATCCAGCAGCGTCACGCCCGCGTCAATGAGCGCCTGCGCCCAATCCGCATAAGGCGAAAGGGAGGCGTGCGCCGTCGTCGCGTAGGGGGACGGGTCGCCGCTGCCGGGCAGGAACAGCACCTTCGACCCCGCCGGAAGCTGCTCAAGGAGCGCCAGCGCCGGCGCCGCGTCGCCGTTCTCGCCAATCATATTGCCCGTCATGATGACGCAGGAGACTGCGCGCGTGCCGACCGCTTTGCCAATCGACGCCTGATTCAGCCCGCGGTACTCCCCGTTCAAATCCGTCAGCAGAAGAATCGACCACTGATCCAGCGAATTGGGCAAATCGGGAATGGTGACGGTCTGCCGCAGCGTCTTGACGGTATTGCTGATGGCAAAGTTCGCCACCGCACCCGCGCCAAACGTCAATAGCAGCACGACCAGCAGTGTCACGCCGATTTTGCGCCCCAGATGGGATTTTTCCTCAAAAATGTTCTCATTCCGTCTGGACAAGGGCGTTCCTCTCCTTTCTGACTTTCTTGGGAAATGCGGTTACTCCGCGTCTTCCCCCGGCACATACGGCATCAGGAAGCAGTTCACATAGTACGCATATTTTCCCGACGTCGAGTTGCTCGGTTTTGCCGTCACGACCGTGTAATCCACGCAGTCGCTCGCCGGAATCTCGCGCTCGTCCTCCGGCACTTCGGACAGGTTTGTCGAGGTCTTTTTGTTCGTGTTCACCTCGGCGTTCATGTCGTAGTCGTGGATGTACATCTTGACGCGGCTTGCCATATTCCCCTCCAGCGTCGTGATGCGGTACTTGCCGTCGCCCAGATCCTTCACGTCGTACACCAGCGCAACGTGAATCGTCTTGTTGAACGAGCAGCCGTACACCAGCAGGAAGCCCGGCTGCGGCACATTCGTCGTGCGGTTCATCAGCTGATAGCCGCGCAGGAGCTTGCCGACGCTGGCCTCCTTAACGTGATGGACGCCCTCCACCTGCACGAACACGCCGTCCTCGGATTCCTTCGCGGCTTTCTTGACCGCTTCCAGTTCCTCCATCTCGACGTTCGCCTGCATCATGCACCAGGTGATATAGCCGCCGCACCAGCCGAAGCCGATGCCCTTGCCGCGCCATTCAGTGTACTTATTGACGTTTTTGAGCGTCTTGCCGTCCAGTTCCGCCCATTCGTTATAGGCAATATCCAGCACCTGCTGAATCTGCTCCGGCGGCTGCACGGGCGCTTCAGTGGAAATCGCGACCGGCGGGGGCGTCGGGGTGGCTTTGGCGGCGAGCGCCGTGGGCAGGAGCAAGGTCATCAGCAAGAGGGCACACAGCCCGCGAAGCAAGCGTTTCATCAGTGAATCCTTCCTTTCGGAGATTTCTTCAACCTTAGCATACCACGTTTCGGGAAGTTTGGAAAGGGGCAAGTGAAGTTTTTACAAATGAAAGCCGCCATTCGACTTTTGATAGCGGTCGAATGGCGGCTGATGTTCTATTCTTCTCACGGATAAACACGCGGGCACTGTATGCAGTCGTCACCAGCTGAATCGCGCGGAAGGGTCAAGGGAGGAACTCCCTTGCAGGGTGCAGGGGCAGCGCCCCTGCCGGAGTCCACAGAGGCAGAGCCTCTGGTGGAGTTAGGGGCTTTGCCCCTTGGGTCACTCCTTCGCCGCTTCTTCCTTCGCCATGCGGGCAGCGCGCTCCTTCGCATAAATCGCCATTGCGCATTCAAGGCGCTTCCGCTCCATCTGGCACTCCATGTCGTAGGGCTGGGAGATGTCGCCATGGAAGGCTTCGGCATTCGCAGCGCAGCCGCCGGAGCAGAAGAAACGCGCCCAGCAGTCACGGCACTTCTCCTTGTTCAGCACCGTGTTGTGCGCAAACTTCGCCTGAATGTCGCGGTCGAACGTGCCGTCCAGCACACTGCCCATGCGGTAGCCGTCGCGGCCGACAAACTGGTGGCAGGGGTAAATATCGCCGTCGGGCGTTACCGCAACATACTCGTTGCCCGCGCCGCAGCCGGTCAAACGCTTGCGCAGGCACGGGCCGCCCTCCAAGTCCACCATGAAGTGGAAGAAGTTGAACCACTTGCCGTTCGCACGGCGATCCATATAAATCTGCGCCAGACGCTCGTATTCCTCGCGGATTTCGGGCAAATCTTCCTCGCGCAGGGCGTATTCGCACTTCGGGTCGGTCACAACCGGCTCGACGCTGATCTGGTCAAAGCCCTGATCCGCCAAATGAAGCACGTCGTTGCCGAAATCCTTGTTAAAGCCGGTAAACGTGCCGCGGACGTAGTATTCCTTGTCGCAGGCATTGCGGCGGCGGACGAACTCCTGCGCCTTGTTCATGATGATGTCATAGCTGCCCTTGCCGTTGATGGTCGGGCGCATCCGGTCGTGCACTTCGCGGCGGCCGTCGATGGAGATGACGACGTTGCTCATTTCCTTGTTCAGGAAGTCCATGATTTCGTCGTTCATCAGCACACAGTTCGTCGTCATCGTGAACTTGAAGTGCTTGTTCTTTTCCTTCTCGATGGAGCGGCCGTATTCCACCAGCCGCTTGACGACGGGGAAGTTCATCAGCGGTTCGCCGCCGAAGAAGTCCAGCTCCAGATTGACGCGCTTGCCGGAGTGCGCCACCAGCCAGTCAATTGCCGCCTTGCCGACCTCGTAGGGCAGCAGCTTGCGCTCGCCCATGCAGAAGTCGCCCGTCGCCGCGAAGCAGTACTTGCAGCGTAGGTTGCAGTCATGCGCCGCGTGCAGGCACATGGATTTCACCACGCCCGGCTCGGTCACCTGCTTCACGTCATCATAATTATCCGGGGCGTTGAGCGCGCCGAGTTCTTCGAGCTGCTTCAGTTCACTGATGACTTCGTCCAGCTCCTGCGCCGTATACTTCTCTTTCAGCGCATCCCGAATCTCTTCCGGCGTGTGGTCATTCCACATTTCCAGCACGTCAAACGCCATGTCGTCGATGGCGTGAACAGCGCCGCTGCCAACGTCCAGCAGCATCGGCTGACCAACCGCCTTGAAGGTATGAATCATTGCCATTATTCCTCCTGAGTTAGATAAACCGCAAGGATACTTTTTGCACCCTTGCACCCGAAAAAAGCGAAGGCGCATGATGCCGCCTCCGCCTTTGCCTGTTGCAAACCGGATACGATTGCCAGACGAATCTGGAAAGCGTATCATTACTTCCGGTTGTACAGACGGTTGAGCTTGCCCTCGTTGCCCGCGAGCACGTCGCTGTTTTCCTTGTTGGCGCAGGACTGGTTGGCGACGGTGCAGCTGGTCTTGCAAGCGGACTGGCAGGATGCCTGGCATTCGCCGCAGCCGCCGTGGGCCAGAGAGTTCTTCAGGCAGGGCTTCTGGATGGTTTCGATATGCTTCATAGTTGTAATCCTCCATTTCTTAAAAAGGGGTATATGGGCATTATACACGATTCGGGTTCTAATTGCAATCACTTTCCGGAAATATTCGACACAATCGCGCCGATTATCCCGCCGGTCGCCGTTCCCATAGCAAGATCAGCCAAATATGCCGTCCACGGCGCGCCCTGACCACTCAGCAGCGCATAGGCCGCCACGCCCAACGCCATGTACAGCAGCCCAATCAGCGAACCGCGCAGCAGTCCGCCTTCCTGACCGCGCCCGACGGCGATGTACGTCCCGATAGCGACGGAAACGACCTTCAGCAGCTGGTTGAAGATGCGCACGGTGTCCTCCGTCGGCTTCACCCACTGCATCAGCAGCGCAAAAACCGCCACGACAATGATGGTCGTCAGCATCGCCGCGCCCAGCCCGCGCAGCAGCTGCATCGAGCCGCCGCGTCGCGCGCGCGTCGTCGTCCGGCGCACAGTCTGTGTTCCTGTCATAGGGCAATTCCCCTCCTTCCGATTCGGTAAGGAGGATATGCCCCGCGTCCGGGCGTTATTCCTCTATCCGCTCCACGCGAAAGATGTTCAGCGTGTCCGCATCCGGGCAGGAGAACACCGCTGTGCCGTCCGGCTGACCGGGGATGCTGCCGCCATAGCGGAGGATATCCGCATATAGGAACGCAACGTGCATCGCCATCGGGCAGAGCTGACCGCGCTCGGTGTCAAAATCCCACGAATCGCCGATTTTATGCCCATGATGGCAAGGACAGCTGCCCTTGCGGTCAATCAGCGTGATGCGCAGGCGCGGGCGCTTCATTCGTCCAGCACCTCCAAACACGTTTCAATCGGGATGCCGAGGTACTTGTCCTCCTTGTCGCGGTTGCGGTCAATCATCGTGCGCACGGCGTCCATTGCGCGGTGCGTCGATTCTTGGAGCGGCACGCCGTCCACCAGCCGCCCCAGCATCACTGCGGCAAAAATATCGCCCGTGCCGACGAAGCGCACTGGAATGAGGTCGAACGGGATGCGGAAGAATTCGCCCTCCGTGCCATCATAGCCGACGACGCAGTTCTCGCCGTCCACCTTCGCGCTCGTCACGACGACGGATTTCGCGCCCATTTCATGCAGGCGAATCGTCAGCGCGCACGCTTCTTCCTCGGTCATGTCCTCGTGATAGGGCACATCCGCCAGATACGCCGCCTCGGTGTAGTTCGGCACGATGCAGTCCGCCACGGCGACCATCTTGCGCATATGGGCGATGGTTTCCTCCCCTACGCCGTTGTACAGCTTGCCCTCGTCGCCCATGATGGGGTCAACAAAGACCAGCGCGCCTTTCTTCGCGGACTGCTCACAGAAGTCAGACACAAGCGCAGCCTGTTCCGCTGACAGAATCATGCCTGTGGACACCACATCGAACGAGAATCCCAGTTCCGCCCAGACTTTCAGCGACTGGCGCATGTATTCCGTCGTTTCCTGAATGTAGAATTTCCCGTAATCCAGCGTGTTGCTCACCAGCGCCGTCGGCAGCGTGTACAGGTGATGTCCCATATGCGACAGCACCGGCATCATTGCGCTCAGCGACACCTTCCCATACCCCGCCAGATCATGCACCAGCAGTATATGCTTACTCATCTATCTTCTCCTTATTTTTGAGGGAACGCCAAAGGCTCTGCCTCTGGACTCCGGCAGGGGCGCTGCCCCTGCACCCTGCAAGGGACTTCGTCCCTTGACCCTTTCGCGCGATTGGATTGGTAACACTCTCATGCAGTTTTCGCGTGGTTATCCATAAGAAGTAACGGAAAAATTCAAGCTGCATGGGAGGCGACCGGCGAAGGGGTCAAGGGGGCGACCGCAGGCTTCACCTGTTTTCATTGCCCCCTTGTCGCCTCCGTAGAGGCGAAATCCCTGCGACAATCGCAAGCCGCTATTAAAAGAACAGCCATGCCGTCCCAAAGAACAATCACCTGCGGTGATTAGCCCTTCACCGCAATCGCCTCAATCTCCACCTTTGCATCCCGCGGCAGCTTCGCCACCTGCACACACGCGCGCGCCGGCGGATTCTGCGGGAAGAACTTCCCGTAGGCTTCATTCACCGCGGCAAAGTCGTTCAAATCCTTCAGGAAAATCGTCGTTTTCACGATGTCCGCCAACGTGCAGTCCGCTTCCGCCAGAATCGCGGCAATGTTCTTCATGCACTGCTCAGTCATCTCACCAATCGTGCCTTCCAGCAGTTCGCCCGTTTCCGGCACAAAATACAGCTGTCCGGACACATACACCGTATTGCCCGCCTGAACGCCCTGCGAATACGGGCCAATCGCGGCGGGTGCGTTTTTCGTCGAAAGAATCTTGTTCATGGAAGAGAATCCCCCTTCATCTTAGTGCGTCAGAAACGCTGTCTGCATTATACCATGATTATGCGTCGAAAACAACACCGGAGGTAGAGAAAAACCGCCCCCGATTTCTCGAAGGCGGCTTTCTCAGGTACCAAATCAAAGACCGTAGTAATAGAAGATGAGGCACACGCCGGCCAGCAGGATGAACGCCAGCCCAACCAGCAGCGGCGCATGCGTGGCCTTGCCGCGGTTGGCTTCCTTCGCCATCTTGTAGTCGTAGTAGTGCTGATGCTTATGCTTTCCGGGCGCGAAAAGCACCAGCAGGTTTCGGAAACCGTAGGAAATGATGTCCAGCACACCTTCGCGCGCCGTGAACGTCAGCAGACCCACACAGGTCAGCAGCGCCCCCGGCACAAAAAGCGCGTCGCACAAACCGCTCAGGATTTCTTCCCGCTCGCTCAGCGTCCAGATACTGCGCATCGACGCAACGCCAGCAAATATCAGCGCGCCGATAGCGATGCAAATCCAGTAGGGCATCGCCCGCTTTGATTTTTTCAAAGCCCAAGCTCCTTCTTATACCGTTCAAACTCTTCGTCGTTGCAGTTGATGAAGTGTCCGGGTTTGATTTCCCGCAGGGACGGCTTGTTCACCGAGTAGTCATGCTCCTTCAGGGGCTTGTACTCAATGCGCTGACGATGCTTCTCGTGATGCGGATCCGGGTACGGAATCGCGGACAGCAGCGACTTGGTGTACGGATGCAGCGGATGCTCGAACAGCTCGTCGGAATCCGCCAGCTCCACCAGCTTGCCGTAGTACATGACACCGATGCGGTCGGAGAAGTACTTGACGACGGACAGGTTGTGCGCAATAAACATGATGGTCAAGCCCATCTTGTTGCGCAGGTCGTTCAGCAGGTTGATAACCTGTGCCTGAATCGACACGTCCAGCGCGGAAATGGGTTCGTCGGCGATGATGAGGTCAGGCTCCAGCACGATGGCGCGGGCAATGCCGATACGCTGGCGCTGGCCGCCGGAGAACTCATGCGGATAGCGGTCAGCGTGCTCGCGCACCAGACCAACCAGATCCAGCACCTCGTAGACCTTTTCGTCGATGTACTTTTCGTCCTTGATGCCGCGGATTTTCAGGCCTTCTGCGATAATCTCACGCACAGTCATGCGCGGGTTAATCGAGGCAATCGGGTCTTGGAAAATCATCTGCATCTTGGTCATGATGTTGTCCTTCGCGGCAACCTTCATGTCCTGCTCGTAGCGTGCCTTCCGTTCCTCCAGCGCCTGACCGGACAGTGTCTTGCTGTCTGCCTCAAACGCCGCGGTCAGCTCCGCCTTGCGCTTCTCGCGGTACTTCTCGACGCACTTGCTCTTTTCCACAGAAGATTCCAATGCGTTCGTGCGTGCCTGACGGATTTTCTCCTTCAGTTCCTTGCGCATTTCCTTAATCTTCTGGTCGTATTCCGCCTTCAGCGCCGCCGCCTGCGCCGGATTCTTCTCCGTTTTTTCTTTCAGCGCGGCCTTCATCTGGCGCTGCTTTTCCTCGAAGTCGTTTTTCAGGCTGCGAATCAGCACCGGCAGACCGTTCTGCGTGGACGAAATGCGCAGGCCCTGGAAGTACACGTCACCCTCGGTCGGGTCGTACAGGTTGATGATGGTGCGGCCCGTCGTGGTCTTGCCGCAGCCAGACTCGCCCACCAGACCAAAGACTTCGCCCTTCTTGATGTAGAAGCTGACGTCATCAACGGCCTTGTTGATATAGTCGCCGCTGCGGAAATACTGCTTCAGGTGATTGACACGCAGGAGGACGTCGCTTTCTTCCTCAATGCCCGCGTGCTCCAGACGAGCCAGCGTCACCTTGTCCGTGATGGCGTTCATCACACGCGCGATTACCAGCAGCACGATGCCAACCAGCCACAGCCACACCCAGCGCGCCGCCAGCCACCACAGCGCAATCACCAGCGAAATGGCGTTGCTGTCATCAGACTTCTTGATGGTCGTTTCTGCCAGAGACTTCAGCGCGGTCTGGTAAGTCGGCGCTGCTGCCACGGACACCTGAACCGCCTTCAGCAGGCTGCTGAGCGAGCCGTCAAAGTCTTCGCTCTGCATCCGCTCCAACAGCGTCGTCGCGAACACATCCAGCGTGCCGAGGTTTTCGCTCGGATAGCGTGCCTGAAGCGCCTCGTACTTGCTCTGCACGAACGCTTCCAAGTCAATCGCTTCGCCCTGCTTCTTCTGCTCCACCAGCGCGGCAAACTCGTCGCGGATATCCTCCGTGTCGACGCGCTCCAGCGTGCGCTGCTCCGCCAGTGCAGCGGCGTAGTCCTCAAAGGTCAGTGCATTCAGATATTTCTTCATGGAAGCCGGCTTGTTGCCCGCATCCACCGACGCACGAACCATCGTCGTCAGCGTTTCCACAAACTCCAGATAGCTGCCTGCTTCTTCGCCGTGCTCCTGCGCAAACGTTTCGTAGAACGCTGCAACATCCGGTTCGGTATTGGCGGTGGCAATCTTAATCGGCTTGCCCTTGGGCGCCGCCGGCGTCATGACTTCGTTCAGGTAGTCAAACGATTCTGCCAGCAGGCGGCTGTCGCTGCCGCTTTCCTGCTGCTCATAGAGCGTCAGATACGCATCCACGTCGAAATTCTGATCGAAATCAGCGCAGAAAGTATCCAGCTTCTGCTTGGACAGCGCGTCCTGCCCCGCTGCCAGTTCATTCACCCACGTCGTATAGAACGTCAGCGCGCGATTCTGGCGCACGTCCCCGCCCAGCGTCTTGGTGGACGCGGCATCAATCATGGCGGAGAAATACTGCTTGTCGAACCAAGCGCGCGTAACCACGGAAGCGTTCTGCTGATAAGAGCGCAGCGCCCCCGATAGCGTAGACCATCCCGCACCGTCATTCGCCACAACATAGATGCTCATTACGATGGCGATGGCCATAACCACCAGCCCAATCGTTTTCAGCACCGAGGCGATTCCCTTTGCGATTTTCATGCTTCGGCGGCTCCTTTCTTCGCGTTCTGCAAGGCTTCTGCTGCCTCTCGTTCGGCCTGCTCCTTCTTCATGCGTTCAATGCGTTCCACCACAATCGCCGGCGGATTTACCTTCGGCGCATTCGGATGCAGCAGCCACGTCGCCGCCATATGCGTCTCGCTGACATGGAACATCGGCGGCTGTTCCTCAAAGTCGATTTCCATTGCGTACTTGTTGCGCGCGGCGAAAGCATCGCCCTTCGGCGGCAGAATCATATCCGGCGGCGTACCGGGGATAGCTTCCAGTTTCTCGCGCGTCTCCAAGTCCGGCATGGAGGACAGCAGCGCCCATGTATACGGGTGGCGCGGGTCGTAGAACACATCATCCGCCGTGCCGTACTCGACAATCTTGCCGGCGTACATGATGGCAATGCGGTCCGCCATGTTCGCCACAACGCCAAGGTCGTGCGTGATGAAGATGACCGACAGGCGGCGTTCCTTCTTCAGGCGGTTAATCAGTTCCAGAATCTGCGCCTGAATGGTCACATCCAATGCGGTTGTCGGTTCATCGCAGATGAGGATATCCGGGTTCGCGGACAGCGCAATAGCGATAACAATGCGCTGACGCATACCGCCGGAGAACTCAAAGGGATACTGATAGAAGCGCTTGTGCGGCTCCGGAATACCGACTTCCTTCATCAATTCGATGGCGCGGTGGCGTGCCATGCCCTTGGTGAGCTTGAAGGCATAATCCTGCGCGCGCGCCTTCATGTAGTCCACCATTTCCACCGCCAGCACGTCAAAGTCCTTCGTCTCGCTCGCCGCGATGAGTTCCTCAAAGTGCTTCAGCAGGCTCCGGGTCATTTCGCAGAGGTTGTGCTGCGCCATATCCGCGTCAATCAGGTTTTTCGGGATGACGGACGGCGGATTCTTGCCCTTCGCCTTCTGCGCCTCAAACTTCTTCTGCTCGCGGGCGTAGCGCTTTTCTTCCTTCGGATTGTGCGTCTTGGAGCGGGCATAGCGGTCGATGTAGGACTGTGCGCCCGAACGGTAGACGTACGCCTGATTGTCCTTATCCAGCTGCAGCTTGTCGATGGCTGCTTCAACCGCCGCAGCCGATTTGTGCAGCGCTTCCTTGCATTCGCCCTCGTTCAGCGGCTTTTGCTGATAGACCTTCAAGGCGCTGCGGAGCGCATCCACCGCCGCCTGCTGCGATTTCGCCGCCTGCTGGCTGGAGTACTGGAGCGCGTGAGCAATGTCCTGCAAGAAGTCAATCATGAACTCGCGGTCGAGCGTTTCGCGCGCCATCTGGTTCAGCTCGGTGATGGACTGCTTTTTCGGGTCGGGCGTTTTGCCACTCGCCGCCAGATAGCCGATGCAGAAGAAGTTCGGCTCCTGCGCATTCACCATCGCGCCCAGCTTAGCGGTCATGTCCGCCATCAGCGCGCGCATTTCGCTTTCGCGGCGGCGCGTGTAGTTCTTCTGGAAGCCTTCCAGCGCCGTATGCCACTTCGCGATTTCCGGGTCATTCTCATCGAAGGTGTACGGGTCGAAGATATGCTTCAGGGACTTGCGGATGCGGCCGCAGATTTCGCGGACATCCTTGTCCTTGCTCGTCAGGATGGCATTGTCGATTTCGTCCAAGCCATCCATGCACTCGACGATGGATTCCATCGCTTCCTTATAGGTATATTCCATCTTCAACCCAACGGAAGCAAAGTGGTCGAACTGCTTCGTTTTGGCGTGGATGGCTTCGCGCGCCTGTGCGCCCTGTCCGCGCGCCTCGGCATCCGCCACCATCGTCTTTTCGAGCTGCGCCAGCAGGCTGTTGAAGCGTTCCTTGCCATCGCGGCGGCGTTCCTTGTTGTTCAGCAGCATGGCTTCCGTCAGCTGCTTGCCGATGCGCATGATAGGGTTCAGGGCACTCAGCGGGTCTTGGAACACCATGGCCAGCTTGTGGCCGCGCAGGGTGTGGAACTCTTCTTCCGGAATCTTCAGCAAATCCTTGCCGTCGTAGATGATTTCGCCCGCATCCACCATGGCGTTGCCCGCCAGAATGCCCATGATAGCACGGGTAGTGACGGACTTGCCGGAACCGGATTCACCGGCGATGGCGAGCGTTTCGCCTTCCTCCAGATTGAAGGAAATATCGCGCACTGCGCGAACCGCACCGTTGTTTGTGCGGAAGGAGATGGTCAAGTTTCGGACTTCCAGCTTTGCCATATCAGTCGTCCGCTCCTCTCAACGAAGGATTCAGCGCGTCGCGCAGGCCATTACCAAACAGGTTGAAAGCAATTTCCAAAATGGCGATGAAGATTGCCGGGAACATGATGATGTGGGGATAGGTGCTCAAGTACGCCTGACCGCCGGAAAGCAGCGTGCCGATGGAGGTCAGCGACGACGTTTCCAGATTGATGATGTGCAGGTAGCTGAGCATGGATTCGGAGAAAATGACGCCGGGGATGGTCATGACCGCGCCGGTCACGATGGTGCCCAGGCTGTTCGGGAAGATGTGCTTGAAAATCAAGCGAGCGTCGGATGCGCCCAGCGTGCGCGCCGCCAGGACGTATTCCTGACCCTTGAAGCGGTAGAACTGCGTACGCACACGCGCCGCCGTACCAACCCAGCCGGTCAAGACGAAGGCGAACAGCAGGGATGGCAGCACGCCCACCTTTTCCGCCAAGTGCAGCTGGAACAGGGTTGCGACGACCATGAACGGCACGCTGTTCAGCACGTCGGAGATACGCTCCATCACCATGTCGACCGCGCCGCCGTAGTAGCCCTCGATGGAGCCGTACAGCACGCCGAGGATGAAGTTGATGCTCGCCACGACGATGGACAGCAGGAAGCTCAGGCGCGCGCCGACTGCCAGGCAGGTGAAAATATCCTGCCCGTAGTTGTTCGTGCCGAAAATGAACGTGGGTTCATAGCCGTTGACATAGCGGAAGTACTCCAGATAGTGCACACGCACGCGGTAGCCAGTTTGGTTCTTCTGGGCGTAGGTGTACCACTGCCCATCCGCGCCGTCGTCGCCGGCAATGCGCTTGCTGTTGTAGTTCGCCTTGTTCGGGTTGTCGGACGTGAGGTAGTTCGGAATCAGGCTGCCGTTTTCATCCAGCGCCGGATCACCGTTGGTGTTCACGCTCTCGTCCTTGAGCTGGTACCAGAAGTTCGCGCCGCCGTTGCCCATCATGTACTGCGAATTGTGGGTCTTCTGCAGCGGGTAGATGACCTGAATGTCCTTCTCGTTCTGATACGCCATCAGGTTATTGTATTCCGTTTCGCTCAGGTTGACATACGCGAAGCCGACCAGCGCGTAGGAATCCACGCGCAGGTTGTAGTACGTCACGCCGTTTGAATCGGTATAGTGGTCATATTCCTTCTTCACGACCGGCACGCCCGTTTCCTGACCGATGGCGTTATAGTAATGGTAGCCGATTTCGCTGACCTTTTCCTTGCGCGCGCCATCCCAGAAACCCGCGTTTTCAAACAGCGTGTTCTTCGGCAGCACCGACTTGTAGTAGCCGTCGCGGAACTGCACCGTGTACGGCGAGACAAACGGCGTGATGATGGCAAACAGCAGCAGGAACACAATCAGGCAGAACGCCACAACGGAGGACTTGTTCTTGCGGAAGCGCAGCCACGCGTCGCCCAGATAGCTGATGGACTTGGTCTGCAGCTTTTCGTCATGGATGCGCTCATCCTTGTGAATAAACGCAAACTTCTCCTGCGGGATTTCCGGATACAGATTTTTTTCCATCATTTCTTCGACCCCATTCTGATGCGCGGGTCAATAAACCCGTAGCTGATGTCAATGACAATGCCCGAAACCAGGCCGATTGCCGTATAGAACACGTTCAGCGCCATGAAGAAATTATAATCGCGGACATTGATGGAGTTGATGTACAGGTTGCCGATGCCGGGAATGCCGAAGATGTTTTCGATAATCATCGAGCCGCCCAGAATACCGATGAATTCACCAATAATCATCGGCAGGATGACGACCATTGCGTTGCGCAGCGCGTGACGGGAAATTGCCTGTGCCTTGGTCAGACCTTTCGTGCGCGCCAGCAGCATGTAGTCACCGGTCAGCACCTCGCTCAGCTCCGCACGGGTGTAGCGCGTCAAGCCTGCCACAACGCCGAAGCCCAGCGACAGCACCGCCGGAATCAGCGATACGAACATTGTCCAGCTGAACAGTGATCCGCCCGCCTGTGACAAACTTGCCGCCTGCAAGGGGAACCAGCCGAGCTTGAAGCACAGGAAGTACTGCACCAGGAAGGCGTACACATAGCTTGGCACCGAGATGAAGACCATGACCATGGTGGAAATGAAGTTATCCTGCCACTTGTTCTTCTTCAGCGCCGCATAGATGCCGAAAGCAAGACCCAGCGGAATCGCAATCAGGATAGAATACAGGTTGACCAGCACCGTGTAGGGCAGCTTCTGCATCATGACAGCCCAAACACCCATGCCTTCATACATCTGCTCGCCGACGCCCCAGTCCCATTCGGTCAAGATGCTCTTCAGGTACAGGAAGTACTGCACCATGATCGGCTTGTTGTAGCCCATCTTTTCGCGCTTGGCGAGCACGAGGTTGATGTCGCGGCCCATTTCGCGGACGGCGGGCAGCGGCAGCAGCTTAATCAGGATAAAGCACATGGTCATGATGATGAACAGCACCAGGAACATGTACAGGACACGCTTGATGATGTATCGTGTCATACCATTTTTGGACATTCCACGTTACCTCCGTTTTTCATATTGAGCGGAAGGGGCGGGAAACCCTGCTGCCCCTCTGCTTCCGGCCGTCAGAGTGCGTCGCCCCACCCGTGACGGGGTCGCGGAGGATGCGGCTGGAGGTGCGCATCACCGCGGACTGGGCTTGCCTGACTGGATTGAATCCCTATTGGGCATTTCTTAAGGAATCACTATTCTGTACTCTTCTCTTTGGAATCATAGCGTCCCCTTAAGAAACGCCCGAAAATCAACCGTTTTTTAACACGCACATCGGGCATGGGGGTCAAAAGGCCCCCATGCCCGTGCCGAGTTTCAGAGAATCACGGCAAATGTGCGCCTTGAATTAGTATTCCAGGGTGTTGTTGGCGATGTAGTCCGCCCACTCAGCGTCATCGTAGTTGTACGTCATGTACTGAATGCCGCCGAAGCCGATCAGCGTGACGTAGGTATCAACAACGGTGTTCACCTTCTGGGAGTTCATGCTCGCGCTGTTGCGGTAGTAGATGGAGGAGCAGGGATACCAGTTCATGAACGCGCCTTCGACAGCGGTCGCAAACTGCAGACGAGTGTCGTAGGTGTAATCAGTGAACTTGCCCAGCTTTTCATCGATGGACGGAACTTTCTGGCTGTTGCACCAGTTCGCCCAGTTCTGCAGGGTGTCGGTGATTTCGCCAACGCCTTCCACATTGTAAACAATGTCGATGGTGGTGGTGTCATAGCCGTATTCGTTCTGGTTGCCGTTGCCGTACGCATCGTCGGTGTAGCAGTTGCCGAACACGCCGAAGGGAGACATCGTCGCGCCGCCCCAAGTAGTGAAGATCATGTCCGCGTTGCCGGACTGCATGGTTTCGTAGTAGTCGTTGTCTACGGTCATGGTCATTTCGACCTTGCCTTCAAACGGCGTGCCAACGCAAGCGTTCTTCAGCGCGGCGTTCAGGTAGTTGAACATGTTGACGTAGATAGCGTCGCTCTGGTACACGCGCAGGTCAATCTTGATGTCGCTGGTGCCATCGTAGATGCCGGCAGCGACAGCCTTGTCATACGCAACCGCCATCAGCGCGCGCGCCTTTTCGACCTCGTAGCCGGTCATGGCTTCGTACGCTTCGTCGAGGGTGTCGTAGTCGCCGCCCTCGCCCCAGGTCAGGTCGAACAGACGGCAGAGGACTGCCTTCGCGGGTTCGCTGTCACGATACAGCGCGCCGGTGAAGGGGTCATAGCAGTACAGTTCGTTGATCAGGCCAAAGCCAGCCGTGCCAGCCGCGGTGAAGGAGGAAGCAAATTCCTTACGGTCATAGGAGTAAGAAATCGCCTGACGGAATTCCGGGATCACCAGAACCTGACTATTGGTGCCGTGAGACAGCAGCTTCTCATAGTCGGTGTTCATGGTCAGCTTGGTGGTGTAGCCGTTGTTCGGGCCGTACTTGATGTACTTGCTGTTGCCGTACTTCTTCAGGTCGTCCGCCTGCAGAGCGATGTCATCAATCTCGCCCTTTTCGAACGCCAGCACCTGGGTCGCGTGGTCGGCAATGCAGGTCACCTTGTAGATGTCCGTCTGATACTGGCCGACGTGGTTGCCGTCATGATAGCCATACCAGTTGTCATTGCGGGTCAGGGTGTATTCCTTGTCCAGTTCGAAGGAAGACAGCTTGTACGGGCCGTAGGAAACCGTGTTCTCCACGGAACGGCCGTACTTGGTCTTCACTTCGTCCGCTTCTTCCTCGGTGGCAACTTCCTTGCCGTCCTTGTAGAAGGTCTTGCAGGCTTCGTAAACGGGCTTGTAGACCAGGTAGGAGGAAGACAGGTTGTAGGGCACATAGAAGTTCGCTTCGTTCACGGGGTTGGCCAGGATGAAGTCAACGGTGTAATCGTCAACCTTCTTGAAGCCAACTTCGTCCCACGTTGCGGCATCCGCAACGCTGGCGGTGTACAGGTACTGAGCCTGCATGGACTCATACTGCTGACCCGCGGCGAAGTAGTTGTCAAACAGGTACTTCGCGGAGACCCACGCTTCGGCAGCGGTTTCGTCTTCAACAGAAGCATCGCGGTACATCGTGTCGTCCGCAATGTTCACATACTGCGGCGCGGGATTGCCCTCCGCGTCCAGCGCGCCGACCATGCCCCAAGCGCTCATGTCGAGGTACACATCGGTGCCGGCGGCAATGAGGTTCTCGGCAGTGTCTGCAATCAGGTCATAGGTCGTCTTGCCCGCGTAGAGGTAGTTCTTCGCGTTGTAGATGACGAACTCGCCAGCATAGTAGCTGTCAGCGCGGCGATTCAGCATCTTCGGGTTGAGCAGCTGCTGCATAGAGTACACATAGTCATCAGCGGTGATGGGGGTGCCATCTTCCCACTTGGCGAGCTTGTTCAGCGCGATACGCCAAGCCTTGGCGGTCTCGCCTTCCTTCACGCCGTACTGACCGACATACTCAGCAGTCACGTCCACCGGCATTTCAGCAGCCAGTTCGGGCATGACGGAGTAGCCATTCTTTTCGGAATTCAGAACGAAGGTGTAGAAACCAGAGCTGACATTGTTCAAAATATCAGTGTCTTCGTTCGTTTCCCAGGAGAGCGGGTCCCAGTTCAGAGAAGAGTTAATGCCGGGGGTGTAGCTGTTGTAGGTGTACACCTTTTCATCGGTGTAGTCCTTGCCAGCTTCGCCGACATACTGATCGGTAGAAACCGTCTGCGCGCTCCCCTCGCTCTTTTCCAGCGTGACAGTGCCCGCGTTGTACACGCGCTCACCGACATCGTAGGAATCAGCAGGCGTGAACGTGCCTTCTGCCAGCGCAGCCGCACTCAGCATCATGCACGCAGACAGGACCAGAGAGAGAATCTTCTTCATGGTCTAACCCCTCCAATTCATTTCGTACCAGATGACACGATGCAAATGATACGTTGATATTCATTATAGAGGAATTGACGCAGGGTTGTCAAGGGCTTGCCGCTTGCAATTTTTGACCAATCTTCCTGCAAAATTCCCCACTTTCACAGCAACCCCTTGATTTAACGATGTGAAATCGTTTTCGCGCCAAAATTGTTTTTTTTTTGTTTTTTTCGTTCTTTGCCTTGATTTCTCTGCCTTTGCGCCATACTTGACGTTTCCCGTTTTTTCACCTATACTATCCTGTGCAGTGAAAGGAGAATTCCTTTATTATGAATGTTGACTTGACCCATGGTTCGATTTTCCGCGGACTGCTCCGTTTTTCTCTGCCGCTGATGGCGGGCAATCTGCTCCAGCAGCTTTATAACCTTGTGGACACCTTCGTCGTCGGGCGATACTGCGGTGAAATCGCCCTTGCCGCCGTCGGCAGCGCGTTTTCCGTCATGATTCTGCTCACGAGCATCGTCACCGGGCTGTGCATGGGCAGCGGCGTGGTTGTCAGCCAGCTTTTCGGGCAGAAAGACGATGCCGGCGTGCGCAAAGCGGTCGGCAATGCGTTTGTGCTGATTGCGGGCGTATCAGCGCTGCTGACCATCCTGTCCTACGCGCTCCTGCCCGTCATGATGGCGCTCCTGCGCATTCCGCCTGAAGCGCAGGGCGTTCTCTCCCGCTACCTCTTGATTGTGTTCATCGGCATCATCCCGACGTTCCTGTATAACTTCGGGGCGTGTATGCTCCGCGCCGTTGGCAATTCAACCGCGCCGCTGGTTTTCCTGCTGATTTCGTCGCTGACGAACGTCGCGCTGGACTTTCTGTTCGTGGCGGTGCTGCCGTGGGGCGTGGCGGGCGCTGCCGTCGCGACGCTTATTTCGCAAGTACTGTCCGGTTTCCTGTGCTTAGGTTATGTGCTCTTCCGCGTTCCGGCGCTGACGCCCTCGCAGCACGACCTGCGCCCCGACCGTGCGCTGTTTAGGCGCATCTTCTCTGTCTCTGCCATGACCAGCATTCAGCAGTCCATCATGAATTTCGGCATCCTGTGTGTGCAGAGTCTCGTGAACAGCTTCGGTCTGGCAGCGATGGCGGCATTCACCGCCGGCGTGAAGATTGACTCGCTGGCGTACAGCCCCGCGCAGGACTTCGGCAACGGCTTCGCGACCTTCGTCGCCCAGAATCAGGGGGCGAATCAGCCGCAGCGCCTCCGTCACGGCATCCGCACAGCATTCCTGCTTTCCGGCGGCTTCTGCCTGATTGTTTCCGCGCTCGTGGCGATTTTCGCCGAGCCGCTGCTGCTCGTGTTCCTCGAGAATGCATCGGCGGAGTCTCTTTCCATCGGCGTAACGTACCTGCGCACCGAGGGGCTGTGCTACATCGGCATCGGCTTCCTGTTCCTGCTTTATGCCATTTTCCGCGGTTTGGAGCAGGCGGGCATGAGCATCGTCCTGACGGTGCTTTCGCTTGGGCTGCGCGTTGTGCTGTCCTATGCCTTCGCGCCGCATTTCGGGATGATGGCGATTTGGCTGGCAATTCCGGCGGGCTGGCTGATTGCGGATATTGTCGGTTTCGTTGTTATGGGGCGGCGCGGACTAATGCGTTCCGCTTCCAATAAAACGGGCAAAAGTGCCTGCTGACATCGGGATGGATTCGCCGCTTTGTGACAAGTTTGTAACACCTGCGCGCGCCCCTTGACGAATCCGACTCGGCGTTGTATGATGGGGATACTCAATAACGAAAGGATTGTGCGGAACGGGTATGAAGAAGGAAACGAATCCCAAGGCGAAGCGGAATGGCCTGTGGTGCAATGTGCTGATTGTGGCAGCGCTGCTGCTGATTGTGGCGGTGCTGATGGTTGTGCTGCGGAGGAACGCACCCGCGAATGTAGACGCTAATGCGCCTTTGCTGCCCCTGACCGCAACAGATGCGCCGACCGAAGCGCCGACAGAGGCGCCGACAGAGGCGCCGACAGAGACAGAGCTTGCGACCAGCACGCCGGAGGCAGCGGCGACCCCCGAAATCACCGCGGCACCGGAAGCGACTGCCGCGCCGGAAGTCACAGACGTCCCCGAAGCCACCGCCACCCCCGACCTGTCGCAGGTGAAAGCATTCCTCGTCGTCACCGTCGGTGACAAAACGTATCAGCCGATTCCGCTGACCGAAGAGGGCTATTATCGCTTCCGCCACGGCGACTGCATCAACATCGTCCATGTCACCCCGACAAGCATCGACATGCACGAGGCGAACTGCGACAATCAGGATTGCGTGGAGCAGGGTGAAGTGACGCTGGAAAACAAGGACACACGCATTTTGGGCAACAGGATTATCTGTCTGCCGAATCAGGTGACGCTCCAGCTGTACAGCCGCGACGAATTGATGGACTGGCTGACGACCGTGCAGGAGGACGCAGCAAATGAATAAGCAGCGAATCACCACAAAGCAGCTTGCGCTGTGCAGTGTGCTGCTGACGCTGATGCTGGTGCTGGGCTGGGTGGAGAGCCTGTTTCCGCCGCTGCTGGGCGTACCGGGCATCAAGCTGGGTTTAAGCAACGGCGTGCTGATTTTCGCGGTCTACATGCTGTCCCTGCCGACGGCGTGGGTGCTGATGCTGCTGAAGGTGGTGCTGTCCTCGCTGTTTTTGGGCGGCGTAGCGGCGCTGCCGTACGCACTGGCAGGCGGTGTGCTGTCGCTGGCAAGCATGTGCCTTCTTTCGCGCATGAAGTGGATGCACCCGGTCACGGTCAGCATTGTCGGCGGCGTGATGCACAACGTCGGGCAAATCGTGATGGCGATGATTATCCTCCACACGTCGCAATTGGCGTACTACATGGCTGTCCTGATGCTCAGCGGCATTCTCTTCGGCGCGCTGACCGGCGTGAGCGCCACGCTGGTAATGAAGCACATGAAGCATATCAAGTGGGGGAAATAGCGAAGGGGGGCAAGGGGCGACCGCAGACTTCATCTGTTTTCATGTCTCCTTGTCGCCTCCGCAGAGGTGAAGCCCTCTGCACAACAAAAATCAACTAACACAGAAAACAAAAAGCAGGACTACCTCCACGCCGGAGACAGCCCTGCTTTTTGTTGTGCAAATGAAACCATCAGAAGAAAAGGAAACGCTTCTTCTGATACGGCTCGCTTGACATGCCCTTGAAATCATAGCCCGTCGCGGCAATCGCAGCTTTCACCTGCGCTTCGTCCAGCGGATCTTCGGAAATGACCACCGTTTCACCCTTGCCATGGGAGGAAGTCACCTTCTTGACCGCCGGGAAAGCCTTGCGGATTGCGTCATTGACATGGCTCTCGCACATGCCGCACATCATGCCATCAATTTTCAGCGTCGTTTTTATCATCAGCCCTCATCCTTTCGATGAATGCAATATACCCCATCAGGGTATCTGAATGATAGCACCAGCGCGGCGGATTGTCAAGCGGTTTCGTTCGATGTGACTAACTTTTTAAGGTAACACCGCACAAATGAGGTGGTCGGCTGGCGAATGGATTTTTCGTCAGATACAAATGCAAATTTCGAAGATTTACTGGCGGTAAATCGAGGAATTTGCATGCCGCAGATGGCGGAAAAGACATCGCCAGACGCGCCGCCGAATTGTGCGGTGGTGCCTTAGCGGATGCCCGACCAGAGCGCGTCATTTTCCGCTTGAAACGCTTCCCTCAGCGCATTTTCATCTTCAGTAGATACATCCTGCTCAAAAATCAGGATGCCGTCCATATCCGGATCATGCTCCCAAACCTGCAGGGTCAGCACATCATTGTAGTGCCGGACGGTATAACCATCCGCGTCGAACGTCCAGTCCTCTTTCTCCTCGCCAACCGCCCAGCGCAGCAGCACCGCCTCCGTCCCATCAAAACGGTACAGCGTTTCTCTGTGAATGCCGCCCGCCAAGCCGCCGTTCACAGAACTCCTTACAATCTTGCGTTCCGCATCAAGGTCGTAATTCGTGAACGTCAGCGGACAGAGAACATACTGTTCGCCATCAAAAATGAAAAACTGGTAGACGAAATTGCTCGCGCCGCGCTGTGTCAGTATCACCGCATCGTTGATGCCGTCGAAGTTGACATCCGCATAGGAAAGGTACGGGTCTTTCTCACCGGACACGAAGCAGAGTTCCTGCCCGTTGTCCGCAATCAGGCGGTGGATGTACTCGTTCTCCGTCGTCTGCCCGATAATTTCCGCGCGGACAGGGGCGATGGTCATCAGGAGAAGCAAGGCAAGCAGGCAGAAACGGGAAATACAGTTCTTCATAAAGAATACTCCTTTCGCATGGGTGTGCTAATGAAAGAACGAATACGGGGCGGCAATTCATCCGCAGAAAAAAAGGAAATTTCTTCATCGTCTGAAATGGAAATGCTTGCAAATTACTGATGTTTGCGTTATAATGAAAATGGTAATTTATGATTCATACTATTTCCAGATAAGAATGCGCCAAGATGCGCGGCGAATTTTTCATTCTGGCTAACGTGAATGGAACGCAGCGTAGCAGCGCTACGCTAAGTGGAATAAGCGGACGCCAGAAGGGAAAAGGCGCAAGCAGATGGCGCAGGTGAATCTGGAAATAGTATCAAGGTTTCTTGCTGGGGAAGCGGAGAAAGGGGTGTTTGCCACGGCGCACGAAGGAGCAGCGCAGTACTGCCGCAAAGTGGACAAGCGTGAAATTCCGGTCTGTCCGATTTTAGGGGTCAATATTGCAGTCATCAACATGAATTGGCTGCTGAAATATTTGGCGCAGAATATTCATCAATTGCAGGGAGATTACATCTGCGTATCGAATGTACATACAACCGTCGTCAGTTACGAGGATGCGGACTACCGTGCCGTGCAGAACGGCGGTTTGATGGCGATTCCGGATGGCAATCCGCTGGCGCAGGAAGCGCGGCGGCGCGGGTATCCGCAGATTCAGCGGACAACCGGGCCTGACCTGATGATGGAGGTCTTTCGGCAGTCCACGGCACACGGCTGGCGGCATTATTTCTACGGCAGCACGCAGGAAGTGCAGGAGAAAATGATTGCGCGCCTGCAGCAGGAGTATCCGGGACTGGTAATTGCGGGCACAGACGCGCCGCCCTTCCGCGAACTGACACCGGAGGAAGATGCGCTTGCCGTGGCGCGCATCAATCAGGCGCAGCCGGATTTTGTGTGGGTCGGGCTGGGAGCGCCGAAGCAGGAGCGCTGGATGGCGGCGCACCAAGGGCGTGTGCATGGGCTGATGATTGGCGTCGGCGCGGGCTTTGATTTCTTTTCGGGCAACGTCAAACGCGCCCCGTTATGGATGCAGAAGCACAGCCTGGAATGGCTCTATCGCCTGATGCAAGACCCGAAGCGGCTATTCCAGCGCTACTGGAGCACGAATCTGAAATTCATCTGGAACGCGACCATCAGGAGAAAGTAAATGCAGCAAGCGACAAAACAGCCCGCTGTACTGCTGGTACACGATTATTATCAGGTTCCCGGCGGCGAGGATGTCGTTGTGGCGAACGAGAAGCACCTGCTGGAAACGCACGGTCACGCTGCGGCGCTGTATGTGCGGCGGAACGAGGAGATTTCGCGCATGGGAGCGCCGGAGAAAATTCGCAGTGCGCTGGGGATGTTTTTCAGCATCCGTACATACCGCGAGGTTCGACGGAGCATCCGCGAAAACCGGATTTCGCTGGTGCATGTGCACAACACGCTGCCGCTGATTGGCCCGGCAGTGTATTACGCGGCATTCCGCGAGGGCATTCCCGTGGTGCAGACGGTGCACAACTTCCGTCTGCTCTGCCCGAACGCGCTTTTCTACCGCGACGGCCATATCTGCGAGGACTGCGTGAAAAAGGGACTGCACTGCGCGGTGAAGCACCGCTGCTACCGCGGCAGCCGCCTGCAGACGGTGCTCTGCGTGCTCAGCACACGTTTGCACCGTGCCCTCAAAACGTACAGCCGCCTGCATTACATCACCCTGACGGACTTCAACCGGCAGAAGCTGCTGGCGCTTAAGCAGATTCCGCCGGAAAACGTGTCCGTAAAGCCGAACTTTGTGGAACCGCCGGAGACGATTGTGCCATATGCGGCGCGCGAAAATCAGGTGGTGTACATCGGTCGGCTGGATGCGCTCAAGGGCATTCGGCTGCTGCTGGAAGCGTGGGCGCGCTACGAGCGTTCAGGCGGGGGCATGAAGCTAATCATCTGCGGTACAGGGCCGGAGGAAGCATGGTGCCGCGAATATCTGACGCGGGAAAAGCTGAAGCAGGCGGAGCTGCGCGGCTTTGTGCCAAATTCGGCGGCACGGGCGCTGATGGGGCAGTCCAAGGCGCTGATTCTGCCGACACAGTGGTATGAAGGCTTCCCGATGACAATTGTGGAAGCCTTCAGCGTCGCCACGCCGGTGATTTGCTCGGATTTAGGCAACGCGGGTTCCCTGATTTCGGACGGCGTGACGGGCTTCAAGTTTCCGGCGGACTCGGCGGAACAGCTGGCACAGACGCTCAATCGGCTTCAGCACGCGGAATCCGTCAGCGAAGGCGCGCTGAAAACGTATCAGGAGAATTTCACGGCGGAAGCAAATTATCGTCAGCTGATGGCGATTTACAGCAAGGCGATGCAGAAAAGCGGCGAAAGGAACGAACCATCATGCGGCTGATTGTGGCAGATGTACGGAGCACCAGCACAGACGGCATTGCCGCTGGGCATTATTTCACCGTCGCGCAGAATTATCTTGACCTGTTCGGCGCGGAGATGGATGTGCGCATTGCAGGCGGGCCGGTGTACGGCGACCGCTTCGGGAATAAGCTGATTCGTCTGCCGCATGATTACATCGTGGGCAGTTCGGCGGTGCGCAACAAACGCGCCGTGTTCCAGAACGTGCGTGCGCTGCTGCGGGAAGCGCAGGATGACGTGATTGTCCTCCAGTGCAGCGCCGTCGCAACAGCGTATCTGGGGCTTGCACTGTTCAAGAAGAAAGAAACGCGGGTCTACGCCATCCAGTACAGCACCGACGGCGTAAATTCAGCCTTGAAACGTGGCTTATATGCGCTGTGCAGGCGGAAAATCAGCGGCGTTATCTGCCCCAATGCAGCCATTGGCGCGGCGTACGGGCGGCCGATGTGCGTCGTATCCGATTATATCAGCACAGGAACGATGCAGCCGCCTGTGCCGTATGCGCAGCAGCGCTATGATTTCGGCATGGTCGGGCTGATTACGTCGGACAAGGGCGTTGTTGAAGCGGCAAAGCAGCTGCGGAACACGCCGTATCGGGTGCTGATTGCGGGTCGGGTGCAGGAAGCGCCGCTGGAGGCGGAGCTGCGGGCAGTCTGCGCGGGGGCGAAGAACATCGAGCTGCGGCTGGAATACCTGTCCGAAGCGGCGTATGACGAGGCGATTCGCCAATGCCGCTACTGCATCCTAAACTATTCGGAGAATTACTCCCTGCACAGCAGCGGCGTTGTGTTCGATATTCTCTTCCGGGGCGTGCCGATTGTGGGCAGCCGCTGCGGGACGCTGCAAATGGTGGAAGCAAACGAATTGGGCAAAACGGTATCCAGCATAGCGGATTTTGTGCCGGAAATGCTGCTGGATGAAGCCGTGCATGACCGCTATGTGCGCAACATTGCGCGCTACTGCCAATCGCAGGCGCAGGAGCGGGAAAAGCTGCGGGATTTTCTGACGCGGGGCGCGGTGGAATAACCATGCCGCACAGCGCAAAGTGAAAGGAGGGGCTGAAGCGTGAAGGTCATGTGGATGGGGAATATTATCCTCCCTGCCATTGCGGAAAAAGAATCGCTTCCCCCGGTGTATATCGTGGGCTGGCTGGTCGGGCTGTCGCGGCGGCTGACGCAGCTGCCGGATGTGGCGCTGACGTATGTGTTTGACGCGCCGAAAGCGCTGACGGGCGAAGTGGACGGTTACCGCTATTACGGGCTTGTCAACCCCACACGCCCTACGCAGCGCTGTGGGGAAGCCTATACCCGACAGCTGGAGGAAATCCTGCGCAAAGAGCAGCCGGATGTCATTCACCTCTGGGGCACGGAAAATCAGCACACGCTGGCCATGGTTGATGCGGCGGAACACCTGGGGATGCGCGAGCGGATTGTAATTTCCATTCAGGGGCTTCTGTCCATATACGCGGAGCATTATCGCGCTTATCTGCCGGAACACGTCTGCCACGGGCACACGCCGAAGGATTTGGTGAAGGGCAATATCGTCCGGCAGGAAGCAATCTACCGCCGCGTCGGGCAGTATGAACAGGAAACCCTGCTCAGGGTGCGGCACGTTATCGGGCGCACCGACTGGGATGCTGCCTGCATGGCGGAGCTTGCCCCGCAGGCGGCCTATCATTTCAACAACGAAACGCTGCGGGACGAGTTCTACACCGGCGAATGGTCGCTGGACAGCTGCGAGCCGCACAGTATCTTCTGCAGTCAGGCGCATGTGCCGCTCAAGGGGCTGCATCTGCTATTGCAGGCGCTGACGATTGTCCGCAAGCGCCATCCCGATGTCAAGCTCTATGTGGGACGCAAGGACTATGGGCGCATTCCGCCGCTTGCGCGCAATGCCTATGAACGGTACATCCACCGCCTGCTGCGCGAAAACGACCTCTACGACCATGTTGTTTTTACCGGAAGCCTGAATGCACAGCAAATGAAGAAGCGGTATCTAAAAAGTCAGGTGTTTGTGCTGCCGTCGAGCATTGAAAACTCCCCCAATTCGCTGGGCGAGGCGATGCTGCTTGGTGTACCGTGCATTGCGTCGGATGTCGGCGGCGTGCGCTGTCTGATGACGCACGGCGTGGAAGGGCTGATTTATCCGGCAGACGACCCGCATTTACTGGCGCATGATATCTGCGAGATGTTCGCGCATCCGGAAAAAGCGGCGCAGATGGCGCGCGCCGGGCGAGAACATGCCGGAAAAACGCATGATGCGCAGAAGAATCTGGAGATACTGCATCAGATTTATACGGAGATTGCACGATGAAATTCCGAATCACAAAGAACCATGTGGATGCGTTCTGCGTGCTGATTGGCGTGCTGGGCATGGGTTCGCTGTATTTTCAGGTGTTGCGGATGCCGCTGATGGCAGCCATGCTGATTGCGTCGATTCTGCTGCTGACGCGGGCGCATCATCCGAAAATCAGCGCCCAGAACATACGCCTGACGCTGCTGCTGACGGCGGCGCTGCTGCTGACGAGCTTTGTCAACCCGCAGAACGGCATCCACGTCAACGATATTGTCATTTGGCTGTGCAACATCGGCTATGTGCTGGTGCTGCAAAGCTGCATCGGGTATCAGACGTATATGCGGCTGTATACCAAAGTCATGCTGGCAGAGGCGGTCATCAGCCTGATTTCCTTCGTCATCGGCGATTTGCTGTCGCTGCCGCTGCCGCTGCTGCACTACGAAGTTTCCAGCGTCAACGGATTTTATCTGACGCCTTATTTTACCTTAGGCTGGCTGAACATCCCGGTTTTCCACCGCAACGCGGGTATGTTCAACGAGCCGGGCAGCCACCAGATTTTCCTGAACTTCGCGCTGCTGTTCCTGATGAGCGACGAAACGCGCATGGGCATGAGCAAGAAGAAATACTGCTGGGCGATTGCGCTGCTGATCGTCACCATCCTCAGCACGCTGTCCACAACAGGCTTTATTTGTCTGGGCGTTGTGCTGCTGACGGTGGCATTCCGCAAAAAGGGCGGGAAAATGGCGCGCAGCATCAAGATGGCGGCGTTCGTTGGGCTGGTACTGCTGTTTGTCATCGAGTCTGTCACGGGCGTGGTGGAACGCAAGATTGTCGGACGAAATTCCGGCGGTTCGTTCTACACGCGGTGGAACGACACCTTCAGCGGCTTTGAAATCGGGCTGGAATCCCCCATTGCGGGGCAGGGCGTTTTCTCGGAGCGAAAGGCGGAAATCCTGCTGGAACACAGGGTGCAGAACATTTCCAATGGCTTTGCCGCCTTCGTCATGGATACAGGTCTGATTCTCCCGGCAGTTTGGCTGTGGCTGACGTACCGCGGTATCCGCACCAAATTTGCCAAGGCGCGTCTGCTGTATGTGCTGGGCGTTTTCCTGCTGTATTTCCTGTGCATCAACACAGAGGGCGTTTTCCTGAACATACTGTTTCTGGGGCTGCTGGGCAAGTGGCAGCCGGACACGGAGGACACGCCTGATCAGCAGGCAAATGCGCGCAGCCAGAAGAAGCGCAGGAGGCGCTGCACTGTGCCGCCGGAAAAACTGCGCCTGACGTTTAACACGCAGCCGGAGGACGCGGCGCAGGAGCAGACGGGCGAAACAGGCGGAGAGGAATCATGAACACAGCATCAAGGAGCGAAAACACGGCACGCAACATCGGTGTAGGCGCAGTACGGCAGGTGGTTACGCTGCTGTTGGCTTTTGCCGTGCGAACGGTGTTTGTGCGCCGGCTGGGCGCGGATTATACGGGTGTCAACGGGCTGTACAGCAACATTCTGGCCATGCTGTCACTGGCGGAACTGGGCGTGGGCAACGTGCTGGTGTACAGCTTGTACGCACCGCTGCACCGGGGCGATGCGGGCGAAATCCAGCACCTGCTGGGCTATTATCGTCGCATTTACCGCCTGATTGCGCTGGCGGTAGCGCTGCTGGGCGCGGCGGTAATCCCCTTCCTGCCGCTCATCATCAGCAGCGAGCTACCGATGGCGCAGCTGATCGTCTACTATGTGCTGTACCTGGCGAACTCCGTGGCATCCTATCTGGTCATCTACAAAACGACGCTGATTCAGGCTGACCAGAAGGCATATTTGCAGAACATGGTTTCCGCCGCGGCGCTGGTGTTGCAGTATGCGGCGCAGATCGCGTGCCTGCTGATTTGGGGCAGCTATCTGGGCTATTTGCTGATTCAGATTGCCTGCACCCTCCTGCAGAACGCGGTGTTGAGCCATTTAGCGGACAAGATGTACCCCTTCCTGCGGAAAAAGCAGAAATGTGCGCCGATGCACCGCAAGCAGGAGCTGAACGACAACATCCGCTCCATGTTTCTCTACAAGCTGGCGACAATACTCATCAACAACACGGACAACATTCTGATTTCCGTCATGCTGGGCACGGTGTTCGTCGGCTACTACTCCAACTACGCGTCGCTGACGACGTATGTGACAACGTTCGTTTCCATCGTGATTACCGGCATTTCCGCCAGCTTGGGAAATCTGAATGCCGAGAAGAATTCGGAAAAGTCGTACGCCATATTCCGCAACCTGATTGTCCTCTTCGGGGCGATTACAGGCTTCTGCGTCGCCGCGTACGGCGCGATTGTACAGGACTTCATCCCCATCTGGGTGGGCGAAGAATACCTGATGGACACAGGGACAGTGGCGGCGGTGCTGTTCACATTCTACCTGAGCACCATCGTCGCGCCTGTGTGGATGTACCGCGAAACGCTGGGGCTTTTTCGGCAAATGAAGTATGTTATGTTTATGACGGCGCTGGTCAACATCCTGCTGTCCATCCTGCTGGGGCACTTCTTCGGCGTGGCGGGCATCATCGGCGCAACAGGGCTGGCGCGGCTCTGCACCATCTTCTGGTATGAGCCGAAAGTGCTGTTCCATCGCACCTTCGGGCGCAGTGCTGCCGCGTATTTCAAGGCGCAGGGCGGCTTGCTGCTGCTCAACGGCGCGGTGATGGCGCTGTCGCTGCTGCTGTGCGCGCAGATGGGGCATACGCTGATGTGGATTATCCTCAAGGGCATCACCTGCGCGGCGGTGACGGCGCTCCTGTACACGCTGGCGCTGGGGCGGACGGCAGAATATCGCTGGATGCTTGAAAAAGGGCGGAGTTTCTTGCGCAAATGGAGGAAGAAGGCATGATCGATCAGGAAATGCAGCACTGCCGTAAAATTGTGCGTTTTGACCCTACCATCTCAACAGCGAATCAGGGAGATTTCATCATTCGAAACGCCTGTGAGCATGTGCTGCACGACTGCTTTCCTGTGCAGCTGTCCGTCGCCGTGCCGGTTCGGGACAGGCTGTCGAAAGTGTCGATGAAGCACGTCGGCAATGCGGATTTCGCATTTGTCTGCGGGACGAATCTGCTTTCCTCGGACATGCGCCGCCAAAGGATGTGGAATATCCGCCTGCGGGACGCGGTGATGATGCGCTGCGGCGATTTGCACAAGCGGGAGCTGCTGAATTTCCGCCTGATTCGTGAGAAATTTCAGCGCACGCATATCATTTTGCTGGGTGCGGGGTGGTATCAATACCAGGACGAGCCGACAGGATACACGAAGCGGATTCTAAAAGCGCTGCTGGATGGGCAGTACCTGCACGCGGTGCGCGACGAATACACGCGCCAGCGCCTGCTGAAGCTGGGCATCACGAACGTGCTGAATACGGCGTGCCCGACAATGTGGGGGCTGACAGACGACAAATGCGCGCAGATTCCGACGCACAAGGCGGAACGCGTCGTGACAACGCTGACGGACTACCGTAGCAGCCCGGAGCAGGATGCACGGATGCTGACCATGCTGCAAAAGCACTATCGCGAGGTGTATGTGTGGCTGCAAGCAGTTGAGGACTACGCCTGCCTGCGCCAAATGGATGCGCGCGTGACGCAGAATTTGCACCTGATTCAGCCGAATCTGCGAGATTACACAGCGCTTTTGGCGTCAGGCGGGATTGACTACGTTGGCACGCGGCTGCACGGCGGCATCCACGCAATGAACATGGGCTGCCGAAGCCTGATTCTGGCGGTAGACAACCGCGCAAGTGAAATCGCGAAGGACACGAATCTGCCCGTCCTGCCCCGCGGCGGAAATTTGGATGTGCTGGAGGAGCGCATCTGTTCCGCATGGGAGACGCAAATTGATTTGCCGACCACGGCAATTCGGCAATGGAAAAATCAGTTCCGCGAGACAGATGCAGAGAAAGTGCCTTGATTTTCGTATAAAATGCGGCTTTCTGCGCGGTAAGTATTGACAGCCGACTTGTAATTTGTTACAATATAGCTGGAATTGGGAAAGAGATTGCTATATCCACCGGGAGCACTGCGGCTCGCCGCGAAAAGAAAGATGGAAAACAGCAATCGCTTGCCATTGGCACAACCATACGTCGTGCCGGAAGATTGCACAGAACAAGGAGTGAGGACGATGAAGGACAAAAAGTGGATGCGAAAGGCATTGTCTTTCCTGCTGGCTGTATTCATGGTGACGGGCAGTATGGGAACAGTGCTGACGGCGGCTGCAGAAGAGCCGGAAACTCCGCCGGCGGAAACGGTTGAGGTCGTGCCGACGGAAGCACCGGAAGCGACGGATGTTCCTGAAGCAACGGAAATCCCCGAAGCGACGGATGTTCCTGAAGCAACGGAAGCGCCCGAAGTGACGGATGTTCCCGAAGCAACGGAAGCGCCCGAAGCGACGGATGTTCCCGAAGCAACGGAAATCCCCGAAGCGACGGATGTTCCTGAAACAACGGAAATCCCCGAAACGACGGATGTTCCCGAAGCAACGGAAATCCCCGAAACAACGGAAGCGCCCGAAATCGTGGACGAAGCAGCCGTAGATTACAGCCGCTCCGTGCTGGATAACGAGTTCTTTGACTCCGGCTTTGCCGCGACATTCAGCAGCGCACAGCTGTACCTGAATCCGACGGGCGATGAGCTGGTTGGCCGGGTAACCGGCGTGGTGTATGTGACGCATCGTCCGCAGAAGGGTCAGCTGAATGAACGGATTTCCGTCTGCGTGTATGACCAGACGGCTGGCGTTGCATATGGCTATCTGGCGGCGGATGCAGTGCATCCTGTGCCGGAAGAGGGCATTGAGAATCAGCGTCACACCGGTGTTTTCGCGAGCGGCGTGGAAATGCCCAGTGCCCTGCTGGTGCTTGCGGCTGCGACGGAAGAACCCGTGCCGACCCCTGCACCCACGCCCGTGCCGACGGAAGAGCCTGTAGTTGAGCCGACGGAAGAGCCCGTTGTCGTGCCGACCGAGGAACCCGCTGTTGAGCCGACCGAAGAACCTGTTGTCGTGCCAACCGAAGAGCCCGCTGTCGTGCCGACCGAAGAACCCGTTGTTGAGCCGACCGAGGAACCCGCTGTTGAGCCGACCGAAGAGCCCGCTGTTGAGCCGACCGAAGAGCCCGCTGTCGTGCCGACCGAGGAACCCGCGTCGACCCCCGCGCCTACGGACGTGCCGGATGACCTCGAAAACATCGACCGCGCGGATGTGATTATTCCGGGCAAACCGACGTTCGAAATGGACAAGGCGACGGCGGAGCTGGGCGAGAATATCACCTTCACCATCCACACGAAGAACGCCACCAAGATTTTGATGTACATTGACGGCAGCGTCAACCGCTACATCTACGACGTGCCCACCGACACGTCGACGCTTACCATGTCCTTCTCCTCGATGGGAAGCAAGGGGGGCAAGCGCACCATCGCGTTCCAAGCCTATAACGGCAATACGCCCGGCGAAAAGTCTGATGTACAGACGATTACGCTGACAAAGCCGTCTGTCAAGCCGCAGGTGACGGTGAAGGATATCGACAAGACGACCGTGGGTCTGGGCGAGAACATCACCTTCACCCTGAGCATCAAGAACGCCACGAAGGTGCTGATGTACATCGACGGCAGTGTCAACCGCCGCTTCGAGAATATCACCCCCGACATGACGGAATACACCTTCACCATGTCCTTCTCGTCGCTGGGAAGCAATGGTGGCAAGCGCGCCATTGCGTTCCAAGCCTATAACGGCACGACGGCGGGCGAAAAGACCTCCGAACGTGTTGTGACTGTCGCAAACGAAAGCCCGAACAAGCCGACCGTGACCAGCTGGAGTTTGAACAAATCCACGGTTGATTTGAACGAAACCATCACCTTCACCATCAACACCAAGAACGCAACGAAGATGCGTGTCTACATTGATGGCAAGCTGAACCGCTACATCTACGACGTGAAGGACGGCGCAACGACGTTCCAGATGTCCTTCTCGACGCTCGGTTCAAACGGCGGCGTGCGCACGGTGGCGTTCCAGCCCTACAACGGCAACACGCCCGGCGCTATGTCCGACACCAAGACGATTACCATCAGCGTGGCGAACAAGCCGCGGGTTGAGCTGCTGAAAATCAGCAATCCGAACGCGACGCTGGGCGAAAATATCACTTTCACCCTGCGCATCAAGAACGCCACGAAGGTGCTGATGTACATCGACGGCAGTGTCAACCGCCGCTTCGAAAACATCACCCCTGATATGACGGAATACACCTTCACCATGGCGTTCTCTTCGCTGGGGAACAACGGGGGCAAGCGTACCATTGCGTTCCAAGCCTACAACGGCGCAGTCGGCGGCGACAAGACCACCGCAACCACCATTTCCCTGACGAGCGGTTCGTCTGCTGCCCCCGTGATTGCGAATGTCAAGATTGACAAGACGACCGCGGTGCTGGGCGAGCAGATTAAATTCACTGTTTATCTGGACAACGCAACGAAGCTGCTGATGTATGTCGATGGGCAGGTGAACCGCCGCTTTGAGGACGTAACGACCAGCATGTCGAAGTACGAGTTCACGATGTCGTTCTCGTCGCTGGGGAATAATGGCGGCGTCCGTACGATTCAGTTCCAGCCTTACAACGGCACGACGGCGGGCGAAAAGTTTAAGGCGTACACGATTACACTGACGACGACCGTTGTCAACAAGCCGGAAGTCGTCAACTTCACCATGAATCCCAGCCGCGTGAAGCTGAATGTGCCGGTGACGTTCACGGTCAACACCAAGAACGCGACGAAGGTCGTCCTGTATGTGGACGGCAAGGCAAATACCAGCTATCCGACGACTGGCGATGTGACGGTTATCGAGCGCGCCTTCGCTTCGCTGGGCAGCGGCAACGGTGTCCGCACGATTCAGTTCAAGCCCTACTACGGAACGACCGCTGGCGAACTTTCCCCGGCGCAGTCCCTGACGCTGTATGTGACCGACGATCCGCTGACTGTGACCGTTCCTGCCGCAAAGCAGGGCGAGGACCTGACGGTGACGTGGACGGCTGCTGGCGGCGCAGCGAAGTATCAGCTGCTGCTGACCACGCCGGATGGCACGGCTGCGCTGCTGGGCGAAACGGCGGCGCTGAACTACACGGTGCCGGGTCTGAAGCTGCTGCAGCCGGGCGACTACACCATCACGATTAAGGCGCTGTCTGGCAATACGGAGTTGGAATCTGTCAACAAGGCATTCACGGTGACAGGCGACTTCGTGTTCGCGGTTCGTGACGACTCGACGGGCATTGTGGTCGTCAAGTACAACGGCACGGCATCGACGCTGACCGTTCCGAACACGGTGGCGGGTCTGCCGGTGGTGGAAATCGGCGCGCAGGCGTTTGAGGGCAACACGAAGCTCAAGAGCGTAACCCTGCCCGCGACGATTGAAATCATTGGCCGCCGCGCGTTCGCGGAATGCAAGAACCTGCTGGAAGTCAAGTAAGGGTTCATTGGGATTACGAAAGCCGGGGATTGCTGGTAAGGCAGTCCCCGGCTGTTTTGCTGCGAAAAAAACATACTTGCGATTGACGTTTCCCTGCCTATCTGCTATCATAAGATAAGCGCCCGCTATATGCCACACACAAAAGGAGGTATGCCCTATGGAGCAGCTTGAAGTTCTGACCGAAGTGCAGGATTTGCGGAAGGTTTGGCCGCATGAAGCACTGGATTTTACGCCGTGGCTGGCGAAGGATGAGAACATCGCTATTCTGGGCAATGAAATCGGCATGGAAATTGCAGTCGATGGGACAGAATCCGCCGTGGGCGATTTCAGCGTGGATATTATCGCGACCGATATTGCAACAGGGCAGAAGGTTATCATCGAAAACCAGCTGGAAGATACCAACCACGACCATCTGGGCAAACTTATCACCTACGCTGCCGGGAAAGAAGCTCGGACGATTATCTGGGTGGTAAAGCACGCACGCGAGGAACACCGTGCGGCGATTGAGTGGCTGAATAACCACACGGATGACGACATTGGCTTTTTCTTGTGCGAAATCCACCTGTATAAAGTCGGCAGTTCAAATCCTGCGGTGAAGTTCAGCGTGATTGAGAAGCCGAATGACTGGATTAAGAGCGTCAAGAAAAATCAGCAGCAGACAGAAAGCCAGCAGTTCCGCTTGGATTACTGGACAGCTTTCAATGACTATGCGTATACAAACGCACAGTTCGCAAGGCAGTTTGGCAAGCGAAAAGCAACGACTGACCATTGGAAAAATCTCAGCATAGGTTCTTCCGTCTATCACATTTGCTTGAACGCTCTCAAAACTGAAAATCGAATAGTTGTTGAACTATATATTCAAGATGACAAGAACCTTTTTCATCAATTATTCGCAAGCAAAGACGTGATTGAACAGGAGTTGGGCGTATCTCTGGATTGGCGTGAATTGCCGGAAAAGAAAGCAAGCCGCATTATGCTGGCACGGCAGGTCAATTTCGACGACCGCAGCGCGTGGAATGCACAGTTTGACTGGATGATGGAGATGTCACTGAAATTCAAGAAGGTTTTCAAGAAATACCTATAACTTAGCTACCCCCCCCCACGAAAAAATCCCCCGGAAGCCCATACTTCTGGGGGACAAACTATCTTATTCCGCCTTTGCGCTCTCTCTTGTATAATTCAGCAGTCCGCCATAGAGGATGCAGCCCTGCTGGCGCGCGGTCAGCGGCATCAGCACAATGTAATCCTCGTCCTTTGTGTCGTTGTGCAGCACGAACGTGTCGCTGCCGCTTTCCACCGTCTCGCGGACGTTCGGCAGGCTCAGCGTGTCGCCCTGCGCGATGCGGTCGTAATCCGCCTCATTCTGGAACGTCAGCGGAAGAATGCCATTGTTGATAAGGTTCGCCTGATGGATGCGGGCGAACGACTTCGCGACGACGGCGCGGATGCCCAGATACAGCGGGACAAGCGCGGCGTGTTCGCGGCTCGACCCTTGCCCGTAGTTCATGCCCGCGACGAGGATGCCGCCGCCTTCCTTCTTCGCGCGCGCCGGGAACGTCGCGTCCACGGGGGTCAGGCAGAAGTCCGACAGGTACGGCACGTTCGAGCGGAATGGCAGGAGCTTCGCGTCCGACGGCGCAATGTGGTCGGTGGTGATGTTGTCCTCCATCTTCAGCAGCACCTTGCCGGAAATGGCATCCGCCAGCGGCTTGCCCAACGGGAAGGGCTGAATGTTCGGGCCGCGGACAACCTCCACCGTGTCCTCTTCGCCCGGCGCGACCGGAGGGATGACCAGATTGTCGTTGACGGTGTACGTTTCCGGCATCGGGATGTCGAGGTCAATGTCAAGGCAGCGCGGATCCGTCAGCACGCCAGTCAGCGCCGTGACAGCCGCCGTCTCGCAGGAGACCAGGTAAATACCGGCGGACTTTGTGCCGCTGCGGCCGTAGAAATTGCGGTTGTTCGTGCGAACGGAGACGGCGTTCGTGCGCGGCGACTGCCCCATGCCGATGCACGGCCCGCAGGCGGATTCCAGAATGCGCGCGCCCGCCGCAATCATGTCCGCCAAAGCGCCGTTGCGCGCCAGCATCGTCAGCACCTGCTTCGATCCGGGGCCGATGACCAGGCTCACGTCCGGGTGCACAGTCTTGCCCTTCAAAATGCGGGCAACACGCATCATATCCGTATAGGAGGAGTTGGTGCAGGAACCGATAAACACCTGATCGACCTTAATCGGGCCGCACTGCTTGACGGTTTCCACGATGTCAGGCATATGGGGCTTCGCGACGAGCGGCTCAAGCGCGGTCAAATCAATGTCAAGGATTTCGTCATACGCCGCATCCGGGTCTGCGGACAGCGGCACGAAGTCCTGCTCGCGCTGCTGCGCTTTGAGGAACGCATGGGTCACTTCATCCGACGGGAAGATGGAGGTCGTCGCGCCGAGTTCCGCGCCCATGTTCGTAATCGTCGCGCGCTCCGGGACACTCAACGTTTTCACGCCGTCGCCGATGTACTCCATCACCTTGCCGACACCGCCCTTGACGGTCAGCCGGCGCAGGACTTCCAAAATAATGTCCTTCGCCGCAACGCCGTAGGACAGCTTGCCATGCAGGCGCACGCCGACGACACGCGGGCACGCCAGATAATACGCGCCGCCGCCCATCGCGACCGCAACGTCCAGTCCGCCCGCGCCGATGGCAAGCATCCCGATGCCGCCGCCCGTGGGCGTATGGCTGTCCGAGCCGAGCAGCGTGTAGCCCGGCACGCCGAAGCGCTCCAGCTGTACCTGATGGCAGATACCGTTGCCGGGCTTGGAGCAGTAAATGCCATGCTTTTTCGTCACCGTTTGGATGTAATAGTGGTCATCCGCATTTTCAAAGCCAGTTTGCAGCGTGTTATGGTCAATGTACGCCACGGACTTCTTTGTCTTGACGCGCTTGACGCCCATCGCCTCGAATTGCAGGTACGCCATCGTACCGGTGGAATCCTGCGTCAGCGTCTGGTCAATGCGGATGGAGATTTCCGAGCCGGGAATCAGTTCACCGCTGAGCAGGTGCGCCGACAGGATTTTCTGAGTCAGATTCATCGCCATGAGGAAAGGACTCCTTTCATAATATGCACAATGCCCAAACGGGCAGAAACAGCCGAATGAACAGCTTCATGATACAGGATTCGGCGCGGTGCGTCAATGCTTTCGGGCGGAAAGAACACAAAAAGCGCAGGCTATGAAAAACTCGCCGGATGTTTTAGACATACAGCCTCTTGACAACAAAGCTCCTATATGGTATTATTTGAAGTAAACTACTATATAGGAGCATTTGCATGAAAATGAACGGCGGATTTCTTGTTACCAAAATAAAACAGCTTGGAGACCGAATCTTTGAGAAGATTCTCAGCGAAAAGAATATTGATGCGTTCAATGGAGCCCAGGGGCGCATTCTTTATGTGCTGTGGCAGGAGGATGGAATCTCGATCAGGTCGCTCTCGATGAAATGCGGATTAGCAATAACATCTCTTACGACGATGCTGGAAAGAATGGAACATCAAGGGCTGATAAGCCGTGTTCAGTCTGAAACGGACAAAAGGAAAACACTCCTGTTTCTGACCGAGAAAGCACATGCCTTAAAAGGCGAGTACGATTCTGTATCTGATGAGATGGGCAGCATTTACTACAAGGGTTTTTCAGAGGAAGAAATTACCCGGTTTGAGGAATGCCTCGACCGCATCAGAAAGAATCTTGAGGAGTGGCAGAAGTCATGAGTATTTGTATCAAAGATCAGATTCAGAACATGAATCTCGTCATCGGCTGCACAGTGGGGTGTGCATATTGCTATGCCCGCAACAATGTGAAGCGCTGGCATATGATTGATGACTTCACTGACCCTGAATTCTTTCCGGGCAAGCTCAGGATGATGGAAAAGAAACGTCCGCAGAACTTTCTTCTTACCGGCATGAGCGATCTCTCCGGATGGAAGCCGGAATGGAGAGACGAGGTATTTGCAAAGATCCGTGAAAATCCACAGCATCAGTTCCTGTTTCTTACCAAGCGCCCCGATCTGCTGGATTTTGATACCGATCTGGAAAACGCATGGTTTGGCGTTACGGTGACGAGGAAAGCAGAGCTGTGGCGTATCGACGCCCTTCGGAAAAACGTCAGAGCAAAACATTACCATGTTACCTTTGAGCCGTTATTCGACGATCCCGGCACAGTTGACCTTTCCGGAATCAACTGGATCGTTGTCGGCACTATGACTGGGGCTCAGAGCAGGAAGATTCATACGGAGCCGGAGTGGGCATGGTCTCTTACAGACCAGGCACATACGCTCGGCATTCCGGTGTTTATGAAGGAAGACCTTGTCTCTATCATAGGGGATGACAATATGATTCAGGAAATGCCGGAGGAATTCAACAAAGTGTTGGAGGTGCGGAGATCATGGCAGAAGTAACCGATGGAATCCTCATTCGTGAGGTGGAAACAAAGAACATCATGACCAAGTCCAGTCTGCCGGTAGGCGGTTACTCGGTCAATCCTTATGTAGGCTGTACACATGCCTGCAAGTATTGCTATGCTTCTTTTATGAAGCGCTTTACCGGACACACGGAGGAATGGGGCACTTTCCTTGATGTGAAGCATTGGCCGGAAATTAAAAATCCGAAGAAATATGCCGGACAGCGTGTGGTCATCGGTTCTGTGACGGATGGCTACAATCCACAGGAGGAGCAATTCAGGAATACCAGAAAGCTTCTGGAGCAGCTGATCGGCAGTGACGCAGATATTCTGATTTGCACAAAGTCTGATCTTGTGGTAAGGGATATTGATCTGCTGAAAAAGCTTGGACGAGTAACCGTTTCATGGTCGATCAACACACTGGATGAAAATTTCAAGAACGATATGGACTCTGCTTCGAGCATTGAGCGGCGCATCGCTGCTATGAAGCAGGTATATGACGCAGGGATCCGTACAGTCTGTTTCGTATCCCCGGTATTCCCCGGTATCACGGACTTTGAAGCCATCTTTGAGCGGGTAAAGGATCAGTGCGATCTGTTTTGGCTCGAAAACCTCAATCTTCGGGGCAGCTTCAAAAAGACGATTATGGATTATATCGCCGGAAAACATCCTAATCTTGTACCGCTTTACGATGAGATCTATAACAAGCATAACCGCAGCTACTTTGAAGCGCTTGAAGCAAAAGCTGAGGAAATGGCTGAGAAGTATGATTGTCCCTTTGTGGATAATGAAATGCCTTATGGCAGAGTCCCGCAGGGACATCCGGTGATTGTGGATTATTTCTATCATGAGGAAATCCGTGGGACAGAGAATACCGGAAAAAGAAATCGTTAAACAGTAATTTTGCGGAGAGGAACAAAATGGACACAACGCTACAAGATACTCTTTTTTTCTTTGACCGGCATCAAGCTGTCTATCCGCTGTATGAGTGCTTTCAGGAAAAGCTGCTTGCCAGATTCCCTGAAAGCCGAATCAAAGTGCAAAAATCCCAAATTTCATACTGCAATCGCCACCTTTATGCCTGTGTGTCCTTCTTGAAGGTAAAAAAGAAATCAGAACTGCCCGAAGACTATTTTGTGCTGACGCTGAGGCTGTCCGCACCGCTGGAATCTGACCGGGTGGCGGCAAAAACCGAGCCGTATCCGGGACGGTGGACAACACATTTTGTCATCAGCAGTCCATCTGATTTGGACGAGAAATTATTTGATTGGATCGAGCAGGCATACAGTTTTGCTCAGGAAAAATGATGCAGTACAATTCTAAGGCAATACCGCACGAATGAGTTGGTGCGATGGCGAATGCATTTTTTGTCAGATGCGATTGCAGAAATCGAAGGTTTACTGGAGGTAAATCGAGATTTCTGCAAGAAGCAGATGGCAGAAAAGGCATCACCAGCGCTGCCGACGAATTGTGCGGTAGTGCCCTAAGGTAACACCGCACAAATGAGGTGGTCGGCTAACGTATGGATTTTTCGTCAGATGCAAATGCAAATTTCGAAGGTTTACTGGCGGTACATCGAGGAATTTGCATGCCGCAGATGGCGGAAAAGACATC
>CDZR01041685.1_pt1 | contig 73793 bp, 73 predicted proteins | sample 554781 | NCBI WGS metagenome assembly CDZR01 (sample SAMEA3182065, study PRJEB8094) | gut metagenome | biome: human; feature: gut; material: Stool; isolation source: human stools | place: Canada | collected 2013-01-28
ATTAATAACATATAAAATTAAAAAATATATATTTAAAATAAAAATTTTGTGATATATTTAGATTATAGAGAATATCTGCGGGCATAGTTCAGTGGTAGAATGTCTCCTTCCCAAGGAGAAGATCGCGAGTTCGAGTCTCGTTGCCCGCTAATAATTAAAATCCGTAAAAGGTCTTTTTATAATAATAACTATTTTTAGTAAATCAAAATGAATTTGTGATACAATACTATTATGAAATTTACGTTAAAAACAACTATTTTACTTAGTTTAATGTTTTTTAGTTTAATATTAACAAATGGGTGCACAAATAAAGAAACTCTCAATGCGCACTCTATCAATACCCCCAATCCATGGACAAATTGTAATCAAGATTTATCTTGTGCAGCTAAAATTGCAGGATTTAAATTTCCAATAAAAATTACCGATATACAAATTAGTGCAATGAAAGGAATGATTGAAATAAATTATCCCTTAGATAAATCCAGAACTGTTACTATAAGAAAAACAACAGAAGAAAATTATAACAAATTTGATATCAGCGGAGATTATAACAATTATCCGATAAGAGATTCTCTTAAACTTGACAACGGTGTAGAATTAACAGTCAGAAGAGACAACAAACTAATATATGTCGCATATCTCGGGGCAGAAGCTGGATTTTATTCGATTAACTGTCCAAAAGGATTGACAAAACAAGAAATTCAAAATATATACGATATAATTGCAAAAGCTGAATCCAATAAATTTTAAGAAAAACAAATAATATCAACTATGTTAAACAATTATTTAAAATATTTAAATATGCTGGATGAAAAACTAAATCAATTTTTCGAAAAACAAAAGCCCTATATTTTTTGCAAAAAGGGATGTGCAAAGTGCTGCAAAAATGCCCGATATCCGTTTTCAGAGATTGAATTTCAATATTTAATAACAGGATATAAAACATTACCAGAAAACACAAAACAAAAAATCTGTTCAAATATCAAAAATATACTTGAAAAGAAAAATATAAATGAAGATTTTAACTATCAATGCCCGTTTCTCATAGATGATATATGTTCAATATACAAATACAGAGGAATAATATGTAGAACATTCGGACTACTCAATACAGCAGAACCTAAGGGAACAGAAATTCCATTTTGTACTTTGGAAGGCCTTAATTATTCAAATGTCTATGACACAAAAGAAAGAAGAATTTCTGAAAAAATGTTCGCAAAATTACATATCCAACAGGAACCTATTGTATTTAATGTAAGATATGATTTTTTAACGTCTCAAGATTTTGGTAATGGCTATGGTTTCAAATTTGGAGAAGTTCAGCCACTGATAAAATGGTTAGAAAAATCTGAAATATTTTCTAAAAAAAATTTAAGTTAATAACAATCTGCTACAACTAAATATAAACAGCTTCCTAAAATAATCTTGACAAACTTTCAATATATTGCTACAATTATAGCAATAAAGGAGTGTGTATGGTTACAAATTGTTTATCAAAACTTGCAAAACAAGATTTAATTAACCAAAACTATAATCATATTTATGCGCACGAAATGGCACATAAAACAGCTGGCGGACAATTTGCAGGAGCAATTTCTATCGAAAAAAATGCTGATGGAATACCTGTTTCCGGTCATGTACCGATACAAATGCCAACTTTAAATAAAAACAATCCTCAAGAAACAATTGACCATGCAAATACAGTCATTAGAGCCGCACTTGCACCTTCAGACCCTTCAAGTCAGGATTATAAGGTCGCAAATCAAGCAACACAAATCAAAATGCAAGCTCAAGCAATAAAAAATAAAAATCAGGGGAATAAATTAGACATAAGAGCTTAGCCTATAAAAGTACACTCCCTATCATTTATTACGAAATATTGAAATACGTGAAAAGATAAATTTTTAGTATATAATATAAAGTAAAATGTAGGAGGTACAATGGAAAATATAATATCAAGTTACGATAGTAACTCAAGATCAAATATAAACCCTACCCGTATCAAGGTTATAGGTGTTGGTGGCGGTGGCGGTAATGCCGTAAACAGAATGATTAAGGCAAAACTTGCAGGTGTTGAATTCTGGATTATGAATACAGATTTACAAGTTTTGACATACAGTAATGTGCCTAATAAACTTCAACTTGGAGTAGGAACAACTAAAGGTCTGGGTTCCGGTGGAGATCCTTCTACCGGTGAAAGAGCAGCGGTTGAAGTTAAAGATGAAATTACTAAAGCTCTTGACGGGGCAGATATGGTTTTCATCACCGCAGGTATGGGTGGAGGCACAGGCACAGGTGCTGCTCCAATCGTTGCACAAATTGCAAAAGACCTTGGTATTTTAACTATTGCTTTTGTTACAAAACCTTTCTATTGGGAAGGCAAAAAAAGAATGTCCCAAGCTGAAGCAGGAATAGAAAAACTAAAAAAATATGTTGATGCAATTCTTGTTGTACCTAATGATAAATTACTACAAGTTGTTGAAAGACAAATAGGACTTCGCGAAGCTTTCTGTGTAACAGATGAGGTCTTATATAGAGGTATACAGGGACTTTCTGATATTATTACTATCCCTGGCATGATTAATATCGATTTTGCTGATGTAAGAAAAGTTGTAAAAGATTCCGGAACAGCCCTAATGGGTATAGGAAGAGCCCAAGGAGAAGGCAGAGCAATCAAAGCCGCTGAGATGGCTATTAATTCACAACTACTTGAATCTTCGATTGATGGAGCTTCAGGTATCATTGTTAATATTACAGGCAGCTCAAATATGACACTTTATGAAATAAATGATGCAACTTCTGTAATAAATAATGTAGTAAAAGATGATGCTGATGTAATCATTGGTACTGCTATAAATGAAGCCTTCCAGAATGAAATTCAAATCACTGTTATTGCAACAGGTTTTAGTGAAAAAGCTAAAGATACAACACCACAATTATCAGCAGCTGAATATTTTCAAGGAAAATCAACAAACAATACAGCTCAACCGTTGACAACAAATAATAATTCATCTTCAGGTTTTGGATTTCCTCAAATGCAACCGCTGCATTTAGATGTACCTGATTTTTTAAAGAAAAATTAGTAAAACTTTCTAAATAAAACTATTAAGCCACAGAAAAATAAAAATTTTCTGTGGCTTTTGGTTTTAAACAGCTTCAATCAAACAATATATTCACTTAATGCGAACAATGTCCACATCCGTGAGACCCACAAGCATGATGTTCATGTCCATGAGCATGTTCATGGTGAGAACATTTTACATCAGGATTATAATTTAAATCATTAGACAAAAAAGCAGTTACAGCTTCATCCACATTTCCGCAAACACCGCCATAAAGCTTTATGTTATTATCTTCCAATGCATTTTTAGCTCCTGCTCCAATTCCTCCACATATCACTACATCAACATTATTATCAACCAGAAATTGAGCTATAGCACCATGTCCAGCTCCATTAGTCGATACAACTTGAGATGATTTAATACTACCATCTTCTATTTCATACATTTTAAATTGTTCGGTATGTCCAAAATGCTGAAAAATTTCATCATTATCAAATGTAACTGCGATTTTCATATTTTCTCCTTATTTAGATTTAGCCAGTACCCTATTTTTATATTCGACCAAACATTTTGCTAACTGATCAGGACAGCTGGTAGGCTTCGGTCCACAGGTAATACCCTGACATCTTTCGATAACATCATCGATATCCATTCCTTTAATAAGATTTTTGATGCCTTTAAGATTACCATTACAGCCACCAAAGAACTCTGCATCCACAATTTTTCCATCCTGAATAGTAACCTGCATCATCTGACAGCAAGTACCACTGGTCTGAAACTGTATAACTTGAGGTTCTTCCACCATTAATTTATCCTTTCTCAAATATTACAATCCTCTACTCTGATAATAATGTAGCATATATATAACCATTAGACTTTTATATTAACTATTTTTTAATATTTTATTAAAAATAAACTTTCGCATCACTCAATAAAATCACATAATTAATGATACAGATTCTTAATATTTTTAATTTCATGTATCAAAAAATATTTTTTATATGTGTTAAAACTTCCATGTACTATGGGGAAAAACTATGAAGATATTCAACATCCAGATATTTAATCCAGAATTCAAAGGACAAAGACAAGATAGAAAAACTATCTCACAACTTAAACAAGAAAATAAATATGATTTGAATGTTCCAAATCAAAGAAGAATATCTAATGCCATAGACAATTTATCAAAAATTCCAGGAGAAAAAAATATAGATTTTCTTCTGGACGTTGCTGATAATCTTAAATACGGAACCAATATAGATTTAGGTAAAAAACCTTATAATGATTGGAATTCAAAACTAAAAAATGCTGCCAAAAATTCTTATGATATTTCAGATGAAACAACAAAAGAAAAACTGAAACTAAAAATTGAACAAAGTTTAAATGTTCAAAAGCCATTGACAAATAAAGAAAAAGAATTGTTGCAGGCAAGAACAGAACTATTATCAAAAATTGACTTTGAAGCTCTTAACAGCATTCCACAAAGTAATATTAAAAATATCAAAAGAAATTTGGATTACTTTATAATTTCATCTGAAGTTTCTATTGCCCAAAAATTATATATTTTAAAACGCCTCAATTATTTTATGAGTCCGGAATATAAAATTAATCCACAATTACAAAATAAAAAATCTCAAGCTTTGGCAGAAATGGTTAATGATATAGTTGTTAACACTCCGGAATCAAAAGTTCCTAATATCAAGGCTATAGATCAAAAACAACATGGTATATGTGCTGCAATTTCAATTTGCAGAAAACTTTTAGCCTATGAAGACAAACCTAACTATATCGATATGATTATCTCTGAACTTGATGATAAAGATTATATAGAAGTTTACGACATAACTAAACTGGGTTCACATACTAAAATACCTATACAAAAATGTGATATTGATTTTAATTACGCATTAGCACAAGGATATAGAATTGTAGATACTTCTGCAATGTATTGGATGAATGTTGCGGATACCGCAGGTGCAACAAATGAAGTAATAGGACTTTATAGTCCGTTTGATAGACAAAATTTTGACACATTTAATGACATGCACATAAATGCCGATTTAGCACCGGAATTAGTCGATCAACAGGACTATTACAGAGCACTTCTTGTTGCTAAAAATAATTTAACTGCATATAAAAAGTTAATGCTTGAACAAAAATATTTGACAACTCAAAGAAGAACACAAGCAAACAATAACCTTGAAACACTACAAAAATATAATGCTTCACTAAAGACAATTTTACATAAAATTACTCCAAATTCTTCAAATGAAGAAATTAGAGCTCTCAGTAACGACCTCCTGAGTTTGTATACCAAAAATGCACAAAAAGCAGAAACCATTAAAGATTACAAAAAAGATTTCTTATATCTGCCAAATGAAAGCAAAAACGCAAAACTTGAAAAAATTAAAGCATTTTTAAATATCGCAATCCAAAACGATAAAAATCCTAAATTAATTGAAGAAAATGCTTCAGAAATATTAGAATTAACTGAATTAATACATCAAAACGGCATAGGAAAAACCAAATCAATTTCAAATCTTAATAAAGCGCGAAAATTATACGCCGCAGCCGCAGCATATCGAACTCAGACTGTTTTCCAACTTGATATTCCTGAAAAACTTCAAGAACTAGAAGCAAGTTTTGATATGTCAGATGATGAAACATTAATAATTGAAAACCTGGATACTCTTATTAAAAAATTGCAAAAAAATAAAATAAATCCTGAACTTCGTCAACAACTTGCTATAAATTTCGAATCCGAAAATACAAATGAAGCACTATTAACCTCTTTAAACGAAAATAAAGAAACAGTAAAATATATTCTCACTGATATTATGGATAATTTATACCAATGTTGTTTGTCAGTAAATCGAAAAACAGCTTTGGCAAATGAATTAAAAAGTTTGACAACAGAATTGGAAACAGACAACAATCCAATATCTATAATAAAACTTGCAGATAAACTTCATGTTAAAGAAAACAAAAAATCAATATTAGAAAAATTAAACTATTATATATCAATTTTAGATTCTGAAAATTGTACAGAAGAACAATATCTATCTATATATAAACAAATGGGACATACATCACAACTTAAAGATTTCAAAGAAACTTTTGAAAGATTAGGAATCTTCCTGTTTGAAGAACCTAATGAAAATATAATTCGCGGCTTTAATGCTCTCAACGGAGGCAATCCGGATGTACCTATAGATGAAACTTTGAAATATTATAATCAAATTGCCCAAAATTTCAATAATATTTCCGGACTTATTAACGGCTACCAGAAAGCTCTTAGAATAACCGATTCAAATAATAATATATTAAATACCACAATTCCAAAGGAAATTATTTTGAAAAAACTGGAAAATATGGGCGAAATAATTTCTAACAATGATTTACAAATATTAAATAATAAATTTACAAAAATTGCAAAAGCTAAAAGTCAAAAAGACAACGGTTCATTCAAGGATAAAGATTTACCTGCTGAATTAACAGCATTAACTCCACAAGAAAAAGATATTTTGAAAAAAATTGAACAAAATATTAATGCGTGGTACTCAATTGTCAGCAGAAAACTAAATTATGAATATAAAGATTTAAAAAGTGAACTCAATGAACATCATAGACAAATTGGAGTAAAAACCGGCAGACAATATGTACACGCAGATGGTAGTTCCGGATTAAATTCAAGACAAGAAGTAAAAATTATCGAACACATGACTGACCGTCCGTATTATATTGAATATGACGGAAAACTAGCCGTAAAAAATATTAAAAAATCTCCATATTCAGGAATTTCAAGCACTTCTGTCATGGATAATGATTTTGCTCCGCATGCTCAATATGTTGTAGATGTAAAACCCGTAAAAATTAAAGTAAATGATAAAGAGGAAATAAAAGACCTTATTGTCCATGATAATACTTGGGGCGCTGCCGAACACGACAACACCTGGATTGATGAAAACGGACTGCTTAGAACCGACTACGAAGCAGGATACGGAGGACAACAAGGATATATAACCGATGAAAACTACAGAAACGGAAAAATAGCAGAAAATATTTTTGAACAAACAGGAATATTCAAATCCGGAAAGAACATCAACTCAAAATTATACAAAAAACTTGATAAATACAATGGAGAAGAAGGTTATAAATTCCCTCTATTTACAGATTTTATCGCTCCGGGCAGATATCCTAATTCTATGACTTATATTCAAATGATTCGAGAAAATACTTTACTTTCTCCGGCAATTTATCTGGATGATTTAGAAAAATACGCAAATAAAATGAGCAAAAAACAAATTGAAGCAGCTATTCAAAGGGCAGAAACCGCAGGCTCTCAAACCAGACAAATTTATCAAAAATATATAAAAAGAATAAATGGAGACAAAATTTTAAATAATGGAATTTCAACGCAAGCAGATTATGATAAATTACCTGAAAATGACGAGTTGAAAATTGCATTAGAAAAATTAGCAATTATAAAATCATACTCAAGTATTCCGGATTTAAAACTTTTCTATAAAGCAAATTCAATAAAAGATTTACAACTGATGAAACAAACCGTAGAACAAGAAGCCAGAAGGAATTTTGACTACGCATTTGCCAAAAATATAGATATTATAAAATATGGAACAGAAAGTGTTAGATATGAAATATACAAAATCTTAGATGATTTTGCAAATAAAAATCATATCAAACTGACACAGACTGATAAATTACGAATTGTTAATTCCATGAAACAAATCAGTCCTAAAGATTTTGATGGAAACTTAGAACATACTATTAATACAATGATATCAAATCTCATTGTTTCAATGAATAAAAAAACACCATCTTTTGAAAATAAAAAAGAAAAAATTGAAGCTTTAGCTAACACCGTAGAAACTATTCTACAAACAAAAATGGGATTCACGTTAGCTGATTTGAACAGTTCTTCATTCTCAACAGGAAGACTTGAAAGCATTGCTCAATGGATTGACAAAACTTTCAATCCTGCAACGGATGAAGAATTTGTTCAAATTTTTAATAAACTACGCAATATGTCAAAAGATGAATTCGATAAACAATTTAATTCTAAAATATCAGATACTGACTTGGGAATTAAAAATATAACAGGTTATGAACTTTTGAAACAACTCCGATCTGAAAATGAAAAAACAACAAAATCTTTTATAAATATGATATATTCTCAGGAAAGTTCAAAAGATATAGAACTTAGTAAAACAACACCATCTTATAATTACAATAAGTTTGAACGTGTTTACCATGGCGGTAAATATGTAAAAAATAAACGAAGTTTTGATGACATTTATCTTGATTATTATTACTCACTATTAACACTAGGACTTGGCAAGTACTATGAAAGATATAGTCAACAAATATTTGATAACTACAATTTATACTTTGCATATCCAAAAGTAAATCCTGAATCAGAAGAACAGTTACAAGAGTCAATAGAAAATTTATATAAAAATATCAATGACGATATGGAAGCCATTGCTGCCTTTAAAGCTCAAATAAAATCATTTGATATTATAAAAAATCTCCAAAAAATTACCCAAAAACTTGATGAACAAAAACCCCTTACAAAAAAGCAACATTCAATAATTACAAAGGAATTAAGAGAATTTTGTCAGATAAATGATGGAGACGAAACCATTACCAATATTCTGAATAAAATAAATTATACCATTGAAAATGGTAAAACCGCAGGAGATTTCAAAAATTTAGTAGAAATGATGTGGAAAGAACTTAGTCCTTATCAAAAAACGACTCACGGGCTGACAATGGAAGAAGCTATTAAAGCAAGCCGTGAATCAATACAAATGACTAAAAATGATTTTGTTAAAAATATAATTGAACCAAAATATCAACAAAAAGCTCTTAAAATTTTAAACAAATGGATAGCTGCAAAATCAAAAACAATAGAATATTCTCAAAAATCAGATAAAAGCATAAAACAAAGCGAAGAAGCAGAACAAATCTATTTAGAATTTTTGAAACTTTTTGAAAAACATAGAATATTCCAATCTCCAGAAAAAGTATTAAACGAATTTTTGTTAATGTCAGCAAAAGACGCACGACCTCAAAATCTACACGACAGCGGAGATAAAGCTGTAAAAGCTATGAAAGATTTTGAATCTCTAAAAACGTCATACAAAAATTCACTCACAGGCTTATTATTTAATGCTAATTTATTAGAGATTCAATACATACTAATGGATTGCGCTAAAAACGGAAGTCTGAATATTGTAAGAGATTCCTTAAAAAATTCTAAACTACAATTAAAAAACGGAACAGAAGTTCCAATGGATTCAGATATTGCACTGAACTTTATGCTTGCACCAATGCTTGCTGATGTTGACCTTGATACTGCAATAATGTTTGTTGAACAATTAGGTTTAACAGAAAAAGTAGTAGAAATGGCAACAAAAGATTCTTCATTTAAATCAGCATATAAAAGTATAAAAAGAATTCACAGTATATTAGACAGTATCTCTAAACAATCAAAAATAATTGGACAAGAATTAAAAAATCTCGAAAATATTGATAATGATCCTAATTATAAGGAACGAATACTTGCATCTAAAGAAAATATTATTAAAAAAACAAGAAACACAAATTATAGATTAACATCAGAAATATATCAAAAAGCAATTGAGAATGCGATAACACAAATTGAGAACAATCCTGACAGATCAAAATTTGCAATACTTTCAACTAACATGGATGCAGCCATTTCTGCAAGCAAATATGTTGCCCAACAAAATATTGCAAAATATAATGATAACTTAATGAGAATACAAGTGATACACGATCTTGTAACACGAATTAAACTTCCTGAAAATTCTCCGGCAGAAGCAATGAGAGAAAAATATATTGAAGAATTTAAAAAAATAGAAGAATATAAAAGTACTTTTAAAACAAAATATAAAGAAATAAATGTTACAACAGCGTAAATGTAAAATCATTATACCAAATCTTTATGATGAAATTTCTTTATACCCTTAGAATAATCATCTACTATATGCCCGTTACCAATAAGTTTATACTTATAAATAGTTAACCCTTCAAGCCCAACAGGACCACGTGCATGAGTTTTATTCGTAGAAATACCGACTTCTGCTCCAAACCCATACCGGAAGCCATCTGCAAAACGTGTAGATGTATTAAAATACACCCCGGCAGAATCCACATTGTTCATAAACATTTCAGCATTTTCAACATTTGAAGTGATTATACTATCAGTATGACCGGATCCATAAGTATTTATATGTTCAACTGCCTCTTCCAAAGACTCAACAAACTTATAAGATAAAATCTTATCACCATATTCAATATCCCAGGATTCAGGATTTGAAACAAGCCGAATTTCCGATAATTGTAAAGATGCTAAAAGCTCATCCTTCTTAATAAAATTTTTATGAATAAGCAAAGTTTCTACAGCATTACATGCGCTTGGATATTGAGTTTTTGAATCAATAACAACTTTAGATGCCATATTTATATCAGCAGATTCGTCTACAAAAATATGACATATACCACTTGCATGTCCTAACACCGGAATTTTTGTATTATCTTTAATATACTTTACAAGATTGTTACCGCCGCGAGGAATTATTAAATTTATATATTTATCACATTTAAGCATTTTAGCAACATCTTCTCGAGAAAAAAGTTGCTGCACAACATTTTTAGGAAATTCCAAAACAGAATCCAAAGCTGAATTTATAACTTCTAAAATCTTTTTATTAGTATTTTTAGACTCTTTTCCACCCTTCAAAATAACTGCATTGGAAGATTTTATTGCCAGAGACGAAATTTGAGAAATTACATCAGGGCGAGCTTCAAAAATTATTCCTAAAACCCCTATCGGGCAGGAAACTTTATACAAAGTTAATCCTTCGTCAAGTTCACGAACCAAAAGATTCTTTCCTACAGGATCATCTAAACAAGCTATATCCCTAACGCCTTGAATCATATCACGCATTTTATTTTCATCAAGTTTTAATCGATTGAAAGTAGACTTAGAAATTTCCCCATTTTTGAGCAAAATTTCAGCTTCTTTTAAATCTTTTTCATTTGCTGCAAAAATTTCATCTCTAGCGTCTACAAAAGCATCCGCAATTCTATTAAGAGCAAGATTTTTTACTTCCGTTTTCAATTCCGCAATCTTTAAAGAAGCCTGTTTTGCAGCTTTTACAATTTCAATAAAATCTTGTTCCATAAATTAGTCTCCACATCAAAGAATAGTTATATTATCACGCGTAATAATAGCATCGTAATTTTTAAAACCTAATATATCAACAATATTATCAGAATGGCATCCGATAACTTTTTTACAAGCCTCGGAATCATAATTAACAATACCTCTGGCAAATTCATGCTTATTTTCATCTAAAATCGATATCACATCACCTTTTTTAAATGTGTTTTTAACCGATACCACGCCTATTGGAAGTAAACTTTTTCCCTCTGAAATTAGTGCAGCTTTTGCACCATCATTAACTACTATTTTTCCTATAATATTAGTTGCATAACCTATCCAACGTTTTTTATCGGATAAACTTTCATTTTGAGGCAAAAACATAGTTCCTAAATCCTCTCCTGCAAAAATTCTTTTAATAACAAACGGTTCTTTACCATTTGCAATAAGAACTTTACCTCCAAATCTTGTTACAAGTCTTGCAGCTTTCAATTTAGTTTCCATACCGCCTCGACCGCCTTCGGAAACCCCGGAAGCCAATGCCATAATATCATCATTAACTTCATCTACAGATTTAATTAATTTTGCTTGTTTATTAACTTTAGGATTATCATCATACAAGCCATCAATATCAGACAGGATAATCAACAAATCTGCATCTAACTCACTTGCAACAAGAGCAGAAAGTTTATCATTGTCTGAAAAACAAACCTGGAGATCTTCTTTTACATAACGAAGTGCAACATTCAAAGTTGAAACAGTATCATTTTGATTTATAACAGGGATAACTCCCAGTTCAAGAAGTTTATTCAATGTTGTTCTTAAACTCAAATATCTTTCACGTACCGAAAAATCATCTTCAGTTAAAAGAATTTGCGCAGCTGTCAATCCATAGGCATCAAAACCATTTTCATAAATAGACATAAGTTTGCCTTGTCCAATAGCAGCACATGCTTGCTTTATAGCCGTACCTTGCGTATTTTCAAGCCCCAATCTTTTTTTACCAAAACTTACGGCACCGGAAGTAATAATAATAACTTCCTTTCCAGATTTTACAAGCGTTGCTACGCTTTCAATAAATGAATAAACTCGGGGCAATGAAACATATCCATCATCATGTCTTAAAACATTTGTCCCCAGTTTTATAACAATACGTTTTCCTTTAATAAATTCACTTCTATCCATATATCAAGTGTAGCACAATGACCAAAAATATGTAAGAGGGAAAATATTCTTTTTTGAATCATTTACGCTAATATGATAAAATATATAAATATCAAAAGGGAGAAATTTTATGAAAATTGGTATAATTGGTTTGGGATTAATAGGCGGTTCGATTTTTAAAGATTTAAAAAAACTTGAATATGAAGTAATTGCGGTATCCAATTCTCAAAAGGGAGAAAATATCTACAAAAATTATGAAGTTCTAAAAACTTGTAATCTTATATTTGTTTGCTCTGCAATGAATAAAACTCTTGATATTCTGGATAAACTTGAAGAAATTGTCCCGGATGATACAGTTGTAACTGACATTTGTTCTCTAAAACAATTTGTGTGCCAAAAGAAAAGGTCATACAAATTCGTTCCATCACATCCAATGGCAGGAACAGAAAAACAAGGCTTTGAAAATTCACTCGAAGGACTATTCAAGGGTGCAAAATGGATTATTACACCCATTTTTGGTCAAGACGAATCCTTAGTCGAAATAATAAATCAACTTGGCGCAAAACCGGTAATAACAACTCCAGAAAAACATGATGAAGCAGTTGCTCTTATATCACACATGCCAATGGTAATTTCACAAGCATTATTCAAAACCGCAAGTGAAAATGAATTAGCGCTAGAAATTGCAGCATCGGGCTTTAGAGATATGACAAGACTTGCTATGTCAAACACCGAAATGGCAAATGACATGGTGTTAATGAATGCTGATAATATTCAAATGAGTATTTTAAAACTATATAAATCGATTGGCGATTTAACTAATTCTAATTATCTTGAACAGATAAATGAAATTAAATCAAATCGCCAATCGATGTTTTTATAAAATTTGGAATTATATTGATGGTTTAAAGAATAATTTACTAGACAGTAATGCCCATTTTTTCAAGTACCTCAGCTTCTTCTTTTGCCATTTGAGCGGCTTCAGCTTCAGCTTTAGCAAATATTTCATTTGTTGTTGGAACTTTTGCTTTTGGAGCAGTTGGAGTTGGTTGAGCATTATATTCAGCCCATGCCTGCTCAACTTGAGCAGCTTTCTCTTTAGGAGTAATTACAGGTGCCGGTGCTGGAGCCGGTGCAGGTTTTACTGCAGGTTTTGGAGCCGGAGCTTTACCTTGTAATACTTCTAATTGAGCTGTTAATTTTGCTTTTTCTGCCTCTGCAGGTTTAGCCCATCTTTTCATACCAGGAGCAGAATTTTTCGCAATAATTTCATCCTGTTTTGCAATTTGAGCTTGTAAATCTGCAATTTGTTGAGCTTTTGACACTTCAACCTTTGGAGCCGGTGCAGGTTTTGGAGTTTGAGGTTTTGTTTGTTCTAAAACAATACGTCCATTAGAAGCTTTTTTACGCTTAATACCTTTAGCCTCCATTATATCTGCAAGTGTATTAGTTGCGGCTTTATTATTTTTTTCAATCAATACAAGTTCTTCAGCTGTTGCAGGTGTACCAAGAGATTTTTGGAAGTTATCCAAATCCTTTGTTGTAAATGCTTCAGCTTCTTCACGTAATTTTGTAGCTTCAATAATTTGTTTTTTATTACGTCTTACTTTATGAATAGCGTCTTTACCACCATTATTTTTCATTTTAACTTTTTTATTTGGCATATCAACATGCTCTGCAACAACTTGCTTTCTTGGTTTTACTTTTACCTTTTTAGTTTTTGTAACTTGAGCTGCTGTTTCTTCTGCTGCTGAAGTAGCAACAGTTGTTTTGTTTCCTGCAACTTTAGAACTGCCTTTAAATAAATCTTTCAATTTTTGTAATAGATTTTTACCCATACTGGTTTTCTTTAAAAATACATAAGCACCTGCGGCAACAACAACCGCACCTATTGCTTTTAATATATTTGCCTTCCTTTTAGCAGCTTTTTCTTCTGCCTGCGGGTCAATCAACCCCGGTTGAAAATCTTCAGAACCACGATATTCGCTTCTTTTTCCGGAAAAAGTAGTTGATTGAGGATAATAACCATAATTACCAATCCTATTCACTTCTACCATAAATATAATTCCTTTCTGCCATTTTCTTTTAACCTACAAAATTATAAAGGTATAAAAAAATAAAAAATTGACATGTTTTTTAATATATGCTTAATATTCCGTAACATAAGTTAATTACAATATCTACTCTACACTAGAAATAGCAACACATTTTTCTAAATGTAATGTATCAATTAATGTATTTAGCTTCGCAAACACCTCTTTAAACTGAGCTATAGATAAACTTTGTTTACCATCACTCAGAGCTTGAGACGGATTATGGTGTACTTCGACCATTACACCATCAGCACCTACCACCAAACCGGCCTTTGCCATAGGTTCAATTAAATATCTTTGTCCCGTACCATGACTAGGATCAATGATAATAGGCAAGTGTGAATATTTTTTTATTACAGGAATCGCTGAAATATCAAGCAGATTTCTTGTAAAAGCATTATCAAAACTTTTCAAACCGCGTTCACATAATATCACATTTTCATTACCATTATACATAATATGTTCCGCAGCCAACAAAAATTCTCTAATAGTACTGGCAGGTCCGCGCTTCAAAATGACAGGTTTATTACATTTGCCCACAGATTTCAATAACTTAAAATTCTGCATATTTCTGGCACCAATCTGAATTACATCGGCATAATCACAAACCATATCTAAATCCGCAGAATCCATTAATTCCGTAACAACAAGCAAACCTGTCTCTTCCTTTGCCATCGCAAGGTATTTAAGAGCTTTTTCTCCAAGCCCATCGAAATCATAAGGTGAAGTTCTGGGTTTGAAAGCACCGCCTCTCAGGAATTGGCAACCCATCTCTTTAGCGGCAACGGCGACCTGTAAAAGTCCTTCATAATTATCTTCCACAGAACAAGGACCGACAATCGAAACAGGACGATTCGCACCACCAATTTTAACACCATTAGAAAATTCTATTACAGTATCATCTGATTGTCTGTCTCTTGATGCTAACCTAAAGGGTTCGCGTATAAATTTAATCTTTTTTACTCCGTCCATAGCATCAATTCTGCCAGGAGACAGAGTTGTTTTATCTCCAAGAGCATCAATAACGGTGTGAACATCACCCTCATGCACAATAATTTTAAAACCATGCTCTTTTAACAATTCCGTAACAGCTTGAATATTCGAAGCAGTTGCGTCCCTTTCCATTATGATAATCATAGTGTATGTATACCTCGTTTAAAATTATTACTAAGATTATAGTAAAGAATTTAAAATTAATCAATTTTTTAGGATAAAATATTTTGATATCTTTACACTTGGATAAAAATATACACCACAATCTCAATACATATCATAATAAAAAAGGCCTTATCAATTTACCTTATACATAATATTATGATATATAGTATATATTATGGAGAATATATAGAATGAATCATTGGACTCAATTAAGTATTGATTTTGCCAATCAAAAAAATTATCTTGATGAATTATTCAAAATCAAAGAAACTTATTTGGAATACTCCATATACAAAATATACAGAAGAAGATATCGCGAAATTATACAAAAAAAGAGATAAAAACGGAAGAGCCTATACAACAGTTCCATTACATGCTCCTGGAGAAACTAAAAATGGTCTAACTAACCAACCATTTAAAGGAATCTTGCCTCCTAAAGGAAGACATTGGAGATGTTCACCAAAAGAACTTGAGGAGTTAGATACAAAAGGTCTTATTGAATGGTCTGAAAATAATAATCCGAGAAAAATTATTTATGCTGATGAACAATTAGGAAAAAAATCACAAGACGTATGGGAGTATAAAGATCCTCAATATCCGGTATACCCAACAGAAAAAAATTTTGAAATGTTAAAACAAATAATCAAAGCCTCATCAAACGAAAATAGTATTGTCATGGATTTTTTCTGTGGTTCTGGAACAACATTACTTGCAGCACAGGAACTTTCACGACAATGGATAGGTATAGATCAATCAGCTCACGCAATAAAAATATCCCAATCTAAATTGAAAAAATTTGCAAATCAATATGAAGTTATACAATTAAATTCACCACAATAAAATTTTTCCAATTTAAGTATTAATAAGTTTCAATCTTTTTGGATTAAATGCTCCAATTCCGCAATAACGTGAACCTGCGCCCAAATTTTGTTCTATTTTTAAAAGTCTGTTATACTTTGCCACTCTTTCACTCCTTGATAAAGAACCGGTTTTTATTAATCCTGAATTTACAGCTACCGCTAAATCCGCAATAAACGTATCTTCAGTTTCTCCTGATCTATGCGAAATAATAGTAGTATAACCATAATTTTTAGCATAATTTATAGCATCCAATGTTTCGGAGACCGTTCCAATCTGATTCAACTTTATTAAAACAGAATTTGCAATAGATTGTTTCACACCTATTTTTATTCTTTCAATATTCGTAACAAATAAATCATCTCCTACAAGCTGGCATTTATCACCAATACGACGGGTTAATAATTCCCAACCTTCAAAATCATCCTGAGCCATCCCATCCTCTATAGATATTACAGGATAATCCTTAACCAAACGCTCCAATATCTCTACAAATTCAACATTTGTATATCCGTAATCCCTTATAAAATATTTACCGTTATTATAAAATTCGCTTGACGCAATATCTAAACATATTTTAACAACATCTGTTGTATAACCTGATTTGATAATTGCATCAATAATTATTTCAATGGCATCAGTATTTGTTAAAAGTTCAGGAGCAAATCCTCCTTCATCCCCAACACCTGTTGAGAGATTACGCCCCTTCAAAATCTCTTTTAAAGAATAAAAAACCTCTGCTCCTATCTGAAGAGCATGTGAAAAACTATCTGCCCCGACAGGTGCAATCATAAACTCCTGAAATTCAAGACCATTATTAGCATGAACACCACCATTTAAAATATTCATCATAGGAACAGGAAGAGTTCTTCCAAATAAACCACCCAAATATTCATAAAGAGGAAGTTTATAATAATTTGAAGCGGCCCTTGCACATGCCATAGAAACACCTAACATAGCATTTGCGCCAAGTGTACTTTTATTTTCCGTACCATCTAATTCAATAATAATTTTATCTAACAAATACTGATTAACAGAATTTTTGTTTAATAACACCGGAGCAATAATTTTATTAACATTATAAATCGCTTTTTGAACACTTTTTCCCCCGAAACCGTCCTCATTATCGCGAAGCTCAACAGCTTCAAATTTACCCTTAGAGGCTCCTGATGGAACGGATGCTACCCCTTTATCCCCAGAAAATAATATAACTTCAACCTCCAATGTAGGAGTTCCTCTGGAATCCAAAATCTGACGAGCCTGAATACTTTTTATTGATGATGTCATATCTTTTACTCCTATTTTAAAATAAAATTTATGACATCTCATAAATCTAAACAATTAGATAACTGATTTAGTCTAATTATCCAAACAGGTAATTATTTCAGAAGGTGAATTAACTATAATATTTGCCCCTGATTTTTTTAAAAAATCTATACTGCGAAAACCCCAGGTTACACTTATACAAGGCATTTTTGAATTTTTTGCAGTCATAATATCTACATCAGAATCGCCAACATAAATACATTCATTAATAGAAGCTCCCAGTTCACATACAGCTTTTAAAACAGTATCAGGAGCAGGTTTTTTCTTTATACCGGCAGATTCATTTTCTCCAATAGCAACATCAATTAAATTAGGAAAATATTTTTCACAAAGCTCTTTGACTGCCGCATCAAATTTATTTGAAACTACTGCAATCTTGCAGCCGGCACTTCGTAATTCCGATAACATATCGATAATTCCCGGATAAGGAGCAGTTTTATTATACATATTTTCCGAATAATTTCGCTTAAATAAATCCAGACATTTTTCAAAGTCAGAATTATTTCTGCCATCAGGAATAGCTCGTTCAATAAGTTTAGCAACACCATTACCCACATAATTGCAAACTTGCTCTATAGTCTTTACCGGATAATTGAAATTTTTCAATGCAAAATTTGTACTATCAGTCAAATCTTCAAGAGTATTTAATAATGTTCCGTCTAAATCAAAAATTACAATTTTTCGCTTCATATAAACCTCATAAATATTATACACAAAAAATTCTTTATGTTACATTATACTCATCAAAAGAAGGAGATAAGCATGGATAAGGTATCTGTTAATGAATATAAAAAAGGTCAAAAAGCTTTAATTACAATACTTATAGCATTTCTTATCATTTGTGCTCTGATAGCAGGAATCACGACTAATTACAAACAGGAAACCCTTATTTGTTCTAAATCTAAAAATATGTGTTATATCGAAAAAATAAATATGATTAATTTAAAATCAAAAAAAGAATTTGTAAAATTTTCTGATATAAATAATGTTAGCTATATGAGACAAAAAATAAAAGGAAATAGATATGCAAAAGGGTATTCCTCTTATTTATTAATATTTAACTTAAAAGATAATAATCCAATGGTTATTTTCTCAAGTGCTTACTTAGAAAAAGAAGAATTAGATAAAGCAATAAAGGAATTATCCTTACAAATTATATCTGACAAAGACGAAATAAAGTTGAATAGAAATTAAAAAATAAAAACAATCAAAAGATTGATATTTTTAGTTATTTTTTCATGTTAATTCACATTTTAAAATTTTAACAAAATTATATCTTTAAGATATCCCCTAAATCCTTATAAATTAAGAATTTTTATTTTTAATTATAAAAAAAATTTGCCATAAATTTTCCTTTTTTAACAAAAATTCAGTTTAATTTTATAAAAAATTATAAAATTATCCATATTTTAATGTATTTTTGCAAAAAAAATACTCTTTATTGATGAAATATTTTTATTTTTATGTTGTATTATTTATAAAAGTTTAGAAATGTTAAGCACCTATAATAGTGATATAGCTTAAATTTCCAAAATATTTTAAATTTGTTATTCCATTTATTTTAAAAAAGTAGTAGTATAAAATTATGATTTTAAAGGAGGTTTTAAACATGTTTACATCAAGCAAAAAAGAACAAAAAGAAATGCAGACTCAAATTATTGAATCAGCAGGTAAAATTTACAATTACCTATCTGACAAAGGTGAAGTTACAATCAACAAATTAAGAAAAGATATGGATTTGGATGATAATTTCACTTACATGGGTTTAGGTTGGTTATCAAGAGAAGACAAAATCTCTTACACTCAAAAACCAAAATCTGTTACAGTTAAATTAGTTTAATTTCAACAGATACAATGATTTTAAAGGATCGGATTATTATATAATCCGGTCCTTTTTTACAATTTTGTTATATTTATCTATAATACTCTTCGATAGTGTTATAATATATTTACAGCAAGGAGAACAAAATGAATTATAATCTTTTCAACCCAAAAGGCAAACTGGATCAAAGTACATTTATTATTTATTATATCCTATTGATGAGTATTTATATGATAATAGGTTTTCTTATTTATCCTAATTTGCTAAGACACAATGTCAATCTAATTATTCCTAACACAATATTTATAATAATTAATTTATTAATACTCTTTAATTACAAAAAAAGATTCATGGAATGTTTCAATAATCTTGCAATCTCATTGATTTTAGCAATTATTTTAACATTTGACCATTTATTAATCCCATTTATCCTAAGCTCTACTACAAAAACAGCAGAAATTCTTTTCTTTTCGGCAATAATTTTTGCATTTTGTATACAACCTACAATTGCAGTCTTAATTCCACCAAAAAAATAAAGTCATTGACAAATCGAATAAAAAAAGCTAAAGTAATTAAACTAAATAAATTTGCTATATGTTATAAGAAAGGGTTTGGTATATGGAATTAAAGGGATCAAAAACAGAAAAAAATTTACAAACAGCATTTGCCGGAGAATCACAAGCTCGCAATAAATACACTTATTATGCATCACAGGCAAAGAAAGATGGTTTTGTACAAATCAGCAAAATTTTTGAAGAAACAGCTAATAATGAAAAAGAACATGCAAAAATATGGTTTAAGTATTTACATGGAGGAAAAATTCCACAAACTATAGAAAATCTGAAAGATGCAGCTGACGGTGAAAATTACGAATGGACAGATATGTATGCAACCTTCGCCAAAGAAGCAAAAGAAGAAGGTTTTGAAGAATTGGCTATTCTATTTGAAATGGTAGGAAAAATAGAAAAAGAACATGAAGAGCGATATAGAAAATTATTAGCCAATATCGAAAATAATGAAGTATTCAAACGTGTCGGAGAAAATGTATGGGAATGCTCAAATTGTGGACATGTTTATGTTGGAGAAAGCGCCCCACAATTATGTCCGGTCTGCAAACATCCTCAAGCATATTTCTTTCTAAAAGCTAAAAATTACTAAATTATATTTGAACCTAACAAAAATGAACGGATTTAAAATTATAAATCCGTTCATTTTTGTTAAATAATATAACCATTAATTACCTGATAAATAATCTAAAACTTCGTCAACATGTCCTTTAACTTTTACTTTACGCCATTGTTTTTCAATTTTACCCTCCTTATCTAGGATAAAAGTTGAACGTTCAATACCCATATATTTTTTTCCGTACATAGATTTTTCAACCCAAACTCCAAAACTTTCAGCCAACTCATGTTCAGTATCTGCAAGTAAAATAAAATTCAAATTTTGATTTTCCTGAAACTTTTTATGACTTTTTATGTCATTAGGACTAACTCCAATAACAACAGCTTTAGATACTAATCTATTCATATTATCTCGAAAATCACATGCTTCTTTTGTACAACCGGAAGTATTATCCTTTGGATAAAAATATAAAACAACAGTTCTATCTATAAATTCGCCAAGTCTGAATTCTTTCTCCGTCCCTGTTTCATCAACACCTTTTAATAATAAATTTAAATAATTCATAAATTACTCTCCTTTTTGCATTTTTTCCAAACATATCTGCGCCCTTCAACTAAGCCTGTATGTATAACCGCAAATATACCTGCCAAATATGCCATATATTTGTGTGGCTTTATTTTTTTCTTAACACCAGCCACAGCACTTGCCGTTCCCAGGACTAAACTTGCATATCCTGAAATTTTTACAGAATTGGAAATCAGTGAATTTACTCTGTTTTTTCTGGTAGCAGAATCATTAGTTCCAACAGCCTGAATTGACATACAACCTCCTTAATAAATTATTAAAATTATTATAACTCAATATTCAAAAATTGTAAGTCATGAGAACCTTTTGTTATAGGATGAAAACCATTTATATAATAAAATTCCAATGCAGAAGGAAGAGAACGTAATCGAATTTCTTTACCAATAAAAACTTGTTTTATAACATCCAGAAAAGCAGAACCTACTCTTTTATAATTACGCTCTTGCGACCAGTAATTATGTTGAGGATGGACCTGCAATGCCTCTATATCAATCTTCTTCGAAGATGGAAATGCAGATATTTCTGTTACTGCAAGAATCTTATCCGAAATTATTTTCTGAAAATCAGCAACCTGAGCAGTTAACACAAAAAAATGATGAAATTTGCTTTGTTCTTCTTTTTCATAAAATGATTTTGCATCAGTATATATAATATCCGCAAAAGAATTCGGCCATTCATCATCAATTTCTTTTAATGCAAAAATATCTCCTTTATTCAAAGTATCAAGCTTGACAAATGATGCATTACAAGGAATAAAATTTTCCTTCACAGTTTTTTTCAAAATATTTACAGGAGCAATATAGTGTCCGCTAAAACTAATTTGGTTCATATTTTCACTTCAAAATCAAAATTTAATATATAAAATAAATTCAAACATAATAAATTTTGCTATTTGAAAAATAAAAAATTAATCATTTGTAACCTGTAACATTCTATATCCAATACCAATATGGGTTTTTATATAATCAGAAGCATGCAGTTTTCTTCTCAAATTTGTAACAAAAACTCTAAGAGACAATTGCGAATCAACCCCATTATTATCAAGCCAAATTTCTTTCTTTATAAAATTATGAGTTAAAACTTTTCCCACATTTTTTGCAAACAGACAAATCAATTTATACTCTATTGCTGTCAGATGAACCTCCTGTCCATCAAGATATACACACCCCGTTGTAAAATCAATCTTTAAATTTCCATTCGTAAAAATTGCAGAAGAAGCAAAATCCTCAGTACCATGCCCTTTGCGCCTTATCGCAACACGAATTCGCGCCATCAATTCTTCTGAATTAAAAGGTTTTGTTATATAATCATCAGCTCCTTCATCCAGAGCAACAATTTTCTCCTCCGAATCAGTTCGAGCACTTACAATAATAATTGGCACATTCGAAAATGACCGAATCTTTCTAATAACTTCAATACCATCTTTATCAGGTAAACCCAAATCGAGAATTATGACATCTGGATTATAAGAAACAGCTTTTAAAATACCCTGCTCTGCGGTTGATGCAATTTGATATTCATATCCATTCAAATCAAGAGTTGTAGCAAGCAAATTCTGTATCATTTTATCATCTTCAACAACAAGTATAGTCCCTTTATTCATAGAAATCTCCTTTTAATTTAAAAGAAAATACTGTTCCAACAGGAATATTATCACGAATAATTATCTCGCTGGAATGAGCCTTTATAATAGATTTACATAATGCAAGCCCTAAACCAAGCCCCCTCCTTGAATCTGTAGTAGAAGACCTCACAGTATAAAATAAATCAAAAATTTTAGCTTTATCTTCATCTGCAATACCATTTCCTTCATCTTCGACAGACACTTCAATGTCTGAACCCACTCTTGTTGCTCTGACAATTATAGTAGAATTCTCCGGAGAATATTTAATAGCATTATCCACAAGATTAAGTATTACATGAGCAATAAGTCCGGCGTCCATTTTTGCATATAAATTTTCATCACTAAAAATAGTTTTTATATTGTAATTTTCTTTCTTTTTACCAAGATGTAATACCGCATCATTTATTATATCAGGCAAAAATTCTAATTCCTGTTTTATAACTATTGAATCATTATCAAATCTTGTGATATACAAAAGATTTTCAACAAGTTTTAAAAGCCAAATAGAATCTTCATAAATATCCGTATAAATATTTACCCTCTTAGACTCTGAAAGTCGTTCAGAATTTTTTATTAAAAGTTCAGCATAACCGGAAATCCCAGTAAGCGGAGTTCTCAAATCATGTGAAATTGCTCTCAATAGTGTAGAACGCAACTCTTCTTGCTTATTTTTTAAAATTAATTCATTTTTTAATTTAGTTACAAAATACTTTTCGTATGCAAGTGCCGCTTCTCTGGTCATTGCTGAAATTAAATTCTTTTCGAATTCACTTATATCTTTTTTATTAATTGCAACAACCGAAAAAATACTTTCCGAATTACCAACAGGTACATAAAAACAATCCTCATCTTTAAAATTTTTTGTACCGTAACCAGCAGTTTTATTATTTTTGAATACCCATTCTAATACAGAACTTTCATTATCTTTATAATCAGTATATATACAAACATCACATAATAATAATCGTTTTAACTGCTCTTTTAATGCTTCATTAATTTCAACCTCGCCGCTACATTGTTGCAATCTTTGACTCAATTCCAACAAAGTTTCTGTTCTGTATGTCCGCAAAGATGCTTCACGTGCCTGTGTTTTAACTTTTTTGGTTATACTTACCGCAACAAATGCAACAACAAACATAATAATAAACGTTAATAAATAATTTTTATTATTAAAATGCAAAGAAGAATAAGGTTCAATAAAACAAAAATTATAAATGATAACCGACAAAAATGAAGCAATAAAACTGTAAATACTACTCTGTGTTTTATAAGCAATCGTTAAAATTGCTATAATATACATCATAATAATATTAGAATCAGCAAAATTTAATTTATAAAACAATAGTGCAAAAATCGTAAACAGTAATAAAATTATAATTGAAAACACAGAATCTTTAAATGTTATTGTAGGAAGCTCTAATTCGCACTGATAATTTCTTTTAAGATATAATTTTTGAGCTTTATCCGGAATAATAAATATCTCAATATCTGGAACCATCCCGATAAGTTTGTCTACAAAGCCGGGTGGAGTAAATATTCTATTTGATTTTTCTCCAGAACGCCCGATAACAATTTTAGTAACACCTGCCATTCTTGCATAATTTGAAACTTGGTAAGGAATATCGTTCCCGCTCAAAGTACAAATTTTTGCCCCAAAATCTTTTGCAAGATTTAAATTATCTTCAAGCCTTTTCTTATCATCTTCATTAAGAATAGTAGACGTCTCAATATACAAAGCACTAAATTTCGCATTATAGCTTTCAGCCATTTTTGCACCGGTTTTTATAACCTTAGGATTGGACGGTGAACTGGATAAACAAACCAAAATATGTTCTTTTTGCATAATTCTAAACTATTCTTGCATTTTATTATTAACTATAAATTTATATTATCATCAGAAAAATCAAATTTAAATTAAAAAATAAATATTAACGTTAAGATTGCATTAATATTTTATCGCTAGTGTTGAAAATACACTTGTTTGTATTTAAAATACACAATGGATTTAATAAAATCACTTGAAGGAGATTTCTTAAATAAGAAAATAATAAGATGACATTAAACATAGATAAAATTAATTATACAACCATACACCCCCAATTAAATAATAAAAACAATAATCAGACTCAAGTAACAACTACACAAAAGATTGCCTCTGTTTTAGGCTGTAGTACGGGAATAATTTCAACACTTGCATTAGTGGCAAAGAAAAAAAATCCCGATATATTTGAACATCTAAAACAACCGGAAGATTTAATTAAAACTTTAAAAAATTTAGAACTTAACGGAAAAGACGTTATTACAATTGCAACCGGAGCAATTACAGGCGGATTTGCAGGTGGCAGCATCACAGACAAAAAAAATACAAAAGCTAAAGCTAAAGAAGGTATTGTTCAATTACTGGGAAATTATATTATTCCAACATTGTTCGTTGGTGCAGGAATAAAATTTAACAAGGCATTAAACAAAAAATTTGCATATCCCCCGGTGAATAAACTTATACAATTTGCATTTGGAATGAGCAGTTTGATAGTAGGAGTGATTGTTGGCAACAGTATTTCCAAAGATATAAATCAACGTATTTTTCATGAAAATTGTAATCGAAAATTAAACTGGAAAGATTGGATATTGCAATTTGATAATGTATGCCTTGTTACATCCGTATCAAATGAAGGAACCAAACTTGCGCAAATAGTATCTAAAGCTATACCTGTATCACATATTATACCAGGCTATTTAACAGGAATAAAAAAAGATAATAAATAAATACTATAATTATATATCCGGCTGTATAGGAAAAAACAACTATTGTTTTTCCTATCAGACTTTACTAAAATATAATGTTACAAAAAATCCATTTTGAATACTGATAAACAGTATATTTGTATTTAAAATGAAAAAGAGGTTTCACATGAATAATAAAACAGGACAAAATTTTGGTAAAGCAGTAATTATAGGCTGTGGGTTGGTAGGTTCAGCAATAGCTTTTTGCCTAATGCAAAGCGGACTTTTCACTGAACTTGTATTAATCGATGCGGATATAAAAAAAGCAGAAGGTGAAGCATTAGATATAAGCCATGGAATACCTTTCTCCAAGCCAATGAAAATTTACGCAGGCGATTATAATTCAATAAAAGATGCAGGTATTATAATTATTACAGCAGGTGCCAATCAACAACCAGGAGAAACTCGCCTTGAATTAGTAAAAAAAAATATCAACACATTTAAAAATATTATCCCGGAAATAGCAAAAAGATTATATGATGGCATACTTCTTGTTGTCTCAAATCCGGTTGATATTCTTACATTTACGGCCGCAAAATTAAGCGGATTACCTGAACAAAAAGTTATAGGTTCCGGAACAGTTTTAGACACCGCACGTTTAAAATATGCAATAGGTAAACACTTAAATGTAGATAGCAGAAGTGTCCATGCTTTCATTATAGGGGAACACGGAGATAGTGAAATTGCCGTATGGAGCAGTGCGAATGTTTCGGGTATCGCACTCAATAATTTTTGTGAAATGCGAGAACATTATAACCATCAAAATGCAACCGATAAAATAGCAGAAGATGTAAAAAATAGTGCCTACGAAATTATATCTATGAAAAAAGCAACAAATTTTGGAATTGCAATGGCAGTAAAAAGGATTTGCGAAGCCATAGTAAGAAATGAAAGATCAATTTTGCCTATATCCTCAATAATTAATGGACAATATGGAATAAAAAATGTATCACTAAGCATACCGGCAATTGTTGGGAAAAACGGTATAGAAACAATTGTACCTATTTCATTAAATGATGAAGAATTAAAAAAACTTCAACTTTCTGCCCAAACACTAAAAGAAGTACTTCACCAGAATAATTTGCTATAAAACTATATATGCTTAAAGTTTTTTTCACTTTTACCATTATTTATTTATTAGTATGTATTAGTTTTTGTAAATACAATACATACTATTCAATTATTAGTAAAACGATTATCCGCATTGGAGAATAAAAATTACAAAACAATACTGCATAATATTCGGAGTACAAAAGGAGGAATAAATATGTTACAAGAAAAATATAAACAACATTATTATGAACTATTGTCGCCAAATAATTCTGCATTAGTATTGATTGATTATCAACCTCAAATGATTTTTGGAATAGAATCCTCTTCCAGAACAATTTTGCTTAATAATGTATCAGGAATATGTAAAACTCTTTAATATCCCAACAGTTCTAACAACTGTAAGAGCAGAAAGTTTCAGTGGTAAAATTATTTCTGAAATCACCGATGTAATGTCCGACCTTCCGGTTTATGACCGCTCGACATTAAATACTTGGGAAGATGAAACAACAAGAGAAGCTATCAAAAAACTTAATAGAAAAAAAATAATTATCGGAGCATTATGGACAGAAGTTTGTTTAACATTTCCAGTTCTTTCCATGCTGAAAGAAGGTTATGAAATTTATTTTCTCGAAGATGTTTCTGCAGGACAAAGCAAACAAATACACAAAGCCGGAGTACAACGCATGATTCAAGCTGGAGCAACTCCAGTCAGTTGGTTTCAAGTTCTTTGTGAATTACAGCGAGATTGGGCAAAAGAAGAAACATACGATGGTGCAATGGAAATAATTAAACAACATTGTGGCGCTTTTGGTTCGGGTGTATTTTATGCTGAAACATATTGTAAATAAGTTTTTGCAGACGGCTTAAAAAAGCCGTCTGCAACTTGTTATTACTACAAAAATGTACCTAAAACCACAGCTTAGAATTATCGACTAACAAACAATCAATCTGACATAATTCCTACCTTAAGATTTATTTAAATTTACTAATAATTTACAGACAATTATTGTTTTTATAATAATATAACAAGAAGATACACACACTTACATTTGACCGTTGTCTGGATTTTGTCCCCACTCTAAGTTTAGAAATTACAGATAATTTAAAAATATTATTGTTTGATTTGAATCTCAAACCTATAGGTTTCTTTATATAGTTTGAAAATTACATTGCCCCAATAGCACGTAAAATACCTATTATACCTTCTGCGGCTATATCATTTGTAACTTTACCTTCCTGATTAAAATAATAAAAATTCATAACACAAACTGAAATCTTTTTACCGGTTGGCTTAATATTCATAAAATCACCATTGTGAGTCCCTGTTAAATTCCATCTGACCGCAACTTTATTTTCATCTGCCACTAAATCAACTATATGCCATTGCACATCAGAAAAGCCTTTTCTCATCCAATATACAACCGATAAATATCCTCTCCCACCATATAACGGTTCAGAGTTTGCAGGAGTATAAAACAGTGCATCACTTGCAACAATTTCTTCTGCAAGAATTTCATCGGCTGTATTTATCATCGTTTCAAATTTCTTCATTACCTCTATGTTACGCTCAACTAAGTTCATACCTTTCTCCTCTTATTTCAAATTGCAAAAATTATACAAATACGCCCCGTAATACTCACAGAATAACTTTGAAGTAAGTTCCCCTTTTCTGCATTGTCTTGTTTCTTTACAACAAGAAGCATTAAAAAAGAGGGGATAAAAAACCCTCTAAATTAAATAGCAAGGGAGAGATTCGAACTCTCGACCTCACGGGTATGAGCCGTGCGCTCTCACCAACTGAGCTACCTTGCCATATACCTTTTTCCTATTAAATTTTCAGCAGTTTACCCGCGTACACTTATTCTTACATAAATATAAAAATATTTCAAGTATTTATTATAATATAACAGAAAACAATAAAAACTTAGAAAAGCAATATTTGATATATAATTGTTGTATGATTAAAGATTTAACAAAAGGCGAACCCCTAAAACTAATACTTCTATTTTCTATTCCCCTGCTAATTGGAAATATTTTCCAACAATTATACAACCTAGCAGATATTGTTATTGTAGGCAGGACACTTGGAATGGAAGCTTTAGCTGCTGTTGGTGCCGTTGCTCCTTTATTTTTTCTGATAATGTTTGCTATTGTTGGACTAAATAATGGATTTGCCGTTATCACAGGACAAAGGTTCGGCGCTGGAGACTATGATGGTGTAAGAAGATCAGTTACTATATCTACAATTCTCAGCACAGTTATTACAATTATTTCAACAATATTCTTTTCCGTTTTTATGAAACAAATACTCTTTTTAATGAATGTACCAGAATCAATCATGCACAATGCATATTGGTATATTCAGATTTGTGTTTTCGGACTTGTTACAGTAAATTTTTATAACCTTCTGGCAAGTATTGTAAGAGCTTTGGGTGATAGCAAAACTCCACTATATTTTTTAATTCTTGCATCAATTTTAAATGTTTTTCTGGCTTTATTTTTTATACTAAAATTTGGATGGGGTGTCCCGGGTTCTGCTATTGCTGTTGTTTTATCACAAGGATTTTCAGCATTACTATGCATTTTTTATATAAAATTAAAATTTCCTATCCTACACATAAAAAAAGAAGAATGGAAATTCGACTTTTTTCACAATAATGAAGATAGAGAATTTGCAAAACTGCACCTAAACGTTGGACTACCTACCGCCGTACAATTCTCTGTTCTTGGCATAGGTATACTTATTATCCAAAGTGTTTGTAATTCTTTTGGTTCAAATGTTATTGCAGCATTTACCGCAGCATTAAGAATCGAACAAATTGCAACAATGCCTATGATATCTTTCGGAATTGCTCTTGCGGCTTTTGTTGCTCAAAACTTTGGAGCAGAAAAAATTAAAAGAATACGTCAGGGTGTTAAACGCGGCTCTGTCATCAATATTGTTCTAAGTATTATAATGGCAATCATTATGCATTATTGGGGAAGCCATATTGTACAGCTTTTTATCGGTAATGGAAATCCTGATGTTATTAAAATTGCACACGATTATTTATGGATTAGTACATTATTTTACTTCTTTTTAGGACAAATCTTTATTTTCAGAAATTCTTTACAAGGCATGGGAAAACCGCTTATTCCTTTGTCTTCATCATTTGCAGAGCTTATGGTAAGGGCTTATGCAGCAGGGTATCTGGCTGTTCAATACGGATATTTTGGAGTATTTTATGCAGGCCCTATTGCCTGGGTAACAGCATCAATTGTAGTTACTGTCGGATATTTTATAAATATTAGAAAAATCATTAAAAAATTTATAAAAAGCGAAAATATAAAAAATTAAAAAAGCAAGCTATTCAGCTTGCTTTAAACAAAATATCAAATTAGCTTTAACGTTTAGCGGTTGTTTTTATTATATGCCATCCAAACTTTGTTCCCACCGGATCCGATATTTCACCGACTTTCAAGTCAAATGCCGTATCGGCAAACTGTTGCACCATTTGTTTTCTATTAAAAAAGCCCAAATCCCCGCCGTTTTGTCCTGATGGGCAGAGTGAATATTGCCTTGCAGCATCTTCAAAAGTTATCTTCCCATTTTCAATATCTTTCTTTATCTTTACAGCATCAGAACGGTTCTTTACAAGGATATGACTTGCCCTTACTTCATGAATATCCAAATTAGGATTTAAAAAATTCGCAAATGAACTAAGTCCAACAAAAACAATTGCAATTGCCATAAATATTTTTATAATTGATTTCATTTTGCCTCCTGATTATTCACAACGCTATTGTATTATAAGAAACTATAAAAATAAATACTACAACTGTATTGTTCTCAAAACAAAATAATATCGATAATTACCCCAGTACACAATAATTGAAACAAAATTATTATCCAAATCTGAAGCTTCCAAATATGTATCAGGAATAGGTTTTCGTTTTGAACTTTTAAAAGTTTTTCCGATAAATTTAAGAGCTTTTTCTCTTATTAACTGAGTTTTTGTCAATTTAATCTGAGGCAGATTATTTTTATAAAAATTCATAGGTACCATCTCTTTTTTATAGCATGGAACAATATATTTAACTCTTCCTGCTTCTTTAAACAAAATAAACCAAGCACCATCATGCTCTCTCGGGGTTAAAAGATAATAACCAGGTTGAATTGCTATAGTTTTAAAATACAAAGGAGCAGTCAACCTGAAAAGTGGATAAGGAGACCAAGTAGAATACATTGTATCCTGATATTCTCCCGGATCAATATCATGAACATATTTAAATTCCGGAACAGGCATATCCCGATACATTTGTTCTATATCTATATCTTCCGTATACTCATCATCAGCTATTTCCTGAGTATCAACATCTTCAGGATATGAAACAGTATTTTGCTCTTGAGATTGCGAATTCGATTCTACTTCTGCCGAATAACCAGAAGATACTGAAACTGCTAAAGTACAAACTATTAAAATTATACCTGTTATTATACGTTTCATATAACCATTTTAATAGTTCTCCAATGAAAATCAATCATTCCGATAATTGAAACTTACAACTCTTAAAATAATATTAATTTCACTCAATTCATTAGATAATTTGTTATAATAAATTTATGAATGATATTGAACAAAATTATGAAGATTTTATTTCTACAGTAAGTCATGAATTGAGAACTCCTCTTACTTCTATCAGAGGTTTTTCACAAACAATGCTTTCCTCTTGGGATAAATTAGATGATGATAGCAAAAAAAAATTTATAAAAATTATAGAAGAGCAATCCAACAGACTTATACACCTTGTAGAAAATATGCTCTCTGTTACAAAATTAAAGTCAAATAATAACCATTTTGTATTCAATGAAGTTGCAATAAAAACACCGATAGAACAAGTTATTTCTATTGTCAAAACTCAATATCCAACACATAAATTTGAACTGAATTGCAGAGAAAATATCCCGAACATATTTGTTGATAGAGATAAATTTCAACAAATTATGACCAATTTGATAGAAAATAGTGCCAAATATTCACCGGAAAATTCAACAACATACATTTCAGCTTCAACTAAAAATAATAATGTTACAATAACTGTTTCAAACATAGGAATTGGAATTGAAGAAAAAGACTATGACAAAATTTTTACTAAATTTGCAAGGATAGATAATCCCCTGACTCGAAAAGTGCAAGGAAGCGGACTTGGTTTATATATAACAAAAAATTTGGTCGAAAAAATGGAGGGCAAAATCTCAGTCTCTTCAAAACCTCTAAATGATAGTTCAAATTTAAGTAAAATAACATTCGAAGTTAGCATGCCAATAAAAAACATAGAAGAACAAGCGAGGATAAAATGCAATCAGTAACTCTTATCATTGACAAACGATTAGAACTGTCAACAAAGTATAAGAAATTGCTGGAATCAGATTCTAATCATGTAATAGTATCAAAAGACTTAATCTCTGCAATAAAAATAATTCAGGATAAAGAACCTGATTTAATAATTATTTCTGATAGCTTTGATAACGATTTGTCTGACTTTTGCAAACAAGTTCGTGCTTTAACATATAACATGCGCCCTATTATTGTTGCATTATCAAAGTCTGCCGATTTTAACGATATGATTAAAGTTTTGAATAACGGAGCAGACGATTTTCTATCAGAACCTGTCAACTCAGAAGAATTTAAAGTCAGAATGATGGCGCATCTACGACGAGAATTTGAATCAATTCTTGATTCTAAAGTACTGTTACCGGGAAAAAATTATACTCTGCGTGCAATCAAAAGAAAACTTTCAGAAAAAAACAACTGGGCAATGTTATATATAAGCATAGAAAATTTCGACAGCTATAAAGAAGCCTACACTGAACTTGCATCTGATAAACTTCTTCAAACTTACAGTGCAATTATTAAAGCTTCATTAGATGAAAATGATTACTTCGGACAGCTGAGTGAAAATATATTTCTGGTAATAACAGATACCATAAAATCAGAACGTCTTGCTCGCTTTTTAACATTTGCATTCGATTCTGTTTCAAATAAATTCTATGCAGAACATGATTTAGAACGAGGCTATATGATTCTTCAAGGAGATGAATTTGCCGGACGCAGAGCAAATTTTGTCCATTCAACTATTAGCGTGGCTACAAACGAATTTCACAAGTATAAAGATACCACACAAATTTTGAATACATTAATTCAAATTCATAATATGGCAAACTTAGCAAACACATCAAATTATTTAATTGAACGCCCGAAAATTGAAGGTGAAAACAGCATTTTAGAAAAAGATTATAATAATAAAATCCTTATTTTTGAAACAGACGAAGCATTGAGTGTTCTTTTAAACACAATTTTAAATCTACAGGGTTATAAAACAAAAATACTAAATGAATATTCTCTTCCATCAGAAGAAGAAATCCCTGCACTTATAATAATTGACGCAGGAGATTTAGAAAAGAAAAATGGTCTAAATCTATGCTATCAAATTAAACAACATCAAAAATTTAACAATACAAAAATTATTGTAACATCAATCATACATGACAAAGAACTCGTCTTAAATACAGGCGCGGATTTATATCTGCCAAAACCCTATGACATAGCAGCATTAATAAAATGGGTAGAAAACTTTATAAAAGAATATAATAATTAACTTAAAATATCTTCTAAAATTTCAGCATTGCGAGGAGCATCTTTTAATTGTTGTTTTGATAATCTGCGCATGTAATTTCGCAAAGCTTCTCTTATTAATTCACTTCTTGAACAACATTCAGTATTTGCCAAGCCATCTACCTTATTCAAAAATTCATCCGGCATTGTTACTAAAATTTTAGCCATAAAACTAACCCTTTCTCATAATAATTATAACATAGCGATTAGGTTTAATCAAGATGGAATTCCCCTTCTCACCACCTACGGGTCGGCATTGTAAAAAATTTTTTCAATGAATAATATTAAAACGAAAGGAGGCAATATGGAAGAAAACCAAAAAACAGAAGAAACTGTAAAAATTAAAGAAAAAAACTATCCAATGTGTTCAAATCATCCTTTAATGAAAACTTTAATGGTTGGTCTATTAATTTTTCTAGGAGCATTTTGTGCATTTTATACCGTTGCAGATTGGCACATGAAATCATTGTTGGGACCAGCTTTTGGTCCAAGACCTTTTGCTAACAAAATGGAAAGAATGATTCAAAAAGATATGCGTACAATGGATTATATGATGAGAGAAAACAGAAGATTCTCAAAAAGAGCAGCACAAGTAATACATCTTGAACAAACAAAAGACGCATATAAAGTCATTATCGATTTAAGAGCATTTGACAACAATGAAAATAATCTTCAAACTTCAGTAAACGGTAAAATTTTAACAATTAATGGACGTACCATAAGAAAATCCAAACATAATGAACAAATCTCTGAATTTCAACAAAATTATCTATTTGGAGACAATGTTAGATTGAAAGATTTGACCAAAGAAACCGACGGAAATTATTATATAATAACAATTCCAATAGGTGAAAGTGAAACAGAAGAATAAAATTTAAAATTTTCAAATGAATACATTTATTAAAAGGTTTGTTTTTGTAATTTGTCAAAGACAGATCTTTTATAATTATAATTAAAAGTAAAGTTTACATCCACAAATTTCCCTGTGAAAAATTCGGGCAATGGTTCCAGTGGAGAAGTATCATTTAATGCTTTTATTGCAGCTTCATCCATTCTTTTATTTCCGGACGACTTTCCTATTTTTATATTTGTAATCCGTCCATCTTTTTGCACTCTGTACTGTAAAACAGTACTACTATTTGTATTCTCTGATGGTGGATTCCAATTAGCTTTAATTGAATGTTGCATCTTTTTCATATAAGAAGCCCAACCAGCATCTTTCATATCCTCTTTTTGAGAAGATGAAACACCAGACTTATTAAATACACTTTTAATAGTATTACTGTTTTTATTAATAGCATACGCACTGCCAAAAGCAGTCAAAATAACTACCACAATAAAACTATACGCAAATATTATATACTTTTGCTTCATATATAACCTTCCTTTCTTGAACTGATTATAACTCTATCTTTTTTTAAATACTCCAGCAATAGAATTATTATAATCAGGTCGTAAAATTCCTTTTTCTGTAATAATTCCCGTAATAAGCTCATGAGGAGTTACATCAAATCCAGGATTTATAATATTCACGCCCTGCGCACAAATTGGTTTTCCATTTATGTGAGTTACCTCGTCATGAGAGCGCTCTTCAATAACAATTTCATCTCCGGATTTAATACTTGTATCAATTGTAGATAACGGAGCTGCGACATAAAAAGGAATATTATGGTATTTTGCAGCAATAGCAACAGTATAAGTTCCAATTTTATTTGCAGCATCACCATTTGCAGCAATTCTGTCAGCTCCGACACATACCATATCTATCATCCCTTTTTTCATAAAATATGAACACATACCATCTGTTATAAGTGTTACAGGGATTCCATCCATAGTAAGTTCAAGAGTAGTAATCCTTGCCCCCTGCTGACGAGGTCTTGTTTCATCAGCAAAAACTTGAATCGTATTATCTTTTGCATAGGCTGAACGCACAACACCCAGAGCAGTACCGTATCCTACAGTTGCTAATGCTCCGGCATTACAATGAGTCAAGATAGTTGCACCTTTAGGAACTATTTCTGAACCATAATCACCAATTTTTTTATTTATTGAAATATCTTCAAGCTCCAATTTTTTACCATTATCCGCAAGTTCTTTAATCAGTGTTTTTATATCTGATTTAGAATTTTTAATAATTTCTTTTTGCTGCTCAACAGCCCACATAAGATTAACAGCCGTTGGTCTGGCACTTGCTATATAATCAGCTTTTTCAAGTAATCGATTTACAAAATCTTCACGAGAAAGATTCAAATTTTCAAGCTCCTGCGCAAATAACACAACACCATGAGCCCCTGCTATACCTATTGCAGGAGCCCCTCTAACTATCATTGTTTTTATAGCATCAAACATATCCTGCCCTGTTGTAATATTTATATATTCAAAAGAATCAGGGAATTTAGTTTGATTCACCATTTTTGAATATGTATCTATCCATTCAATTGTTCTTATTTTTGACTGAAATTCTGCCATTTACTTTTCCTTCTATTTATAATTCTCTTGTGTTAAATCTTTTTGTTGCTTTAATTCCGGATGTTTTGCTTCATACATATCACGTATAAAATTAATTATATAATAAGTAGCAAAAGCTGAAAATGAATTTGTCGTCCCGCATAATACCCCCAAAAATATAATAAAAGTTCCAATAAGCCAAACAGGAGAATTAACTACCATTGCTGTTAAAAAGAAATTAGGAGTATAATGAAAAAGTTTAGACAAAATAACAATAATTATGCAATATGCAATTGCAAATGTAAAATTAGCACAAAAGCCGATTAAAGCCCCTGTAATAATACTATCTTTCGGAGTTGTTAAATCCAGTTTACCATCCATAATCAAATATATAATAACTACAGGAGCTGCAAGTAACAAAACAGTAAAAAGCATTATCATTCCAATAAAAGGAATTGGTGCCAGAAATCCAAGAATTAAACCTAAAATCAAGCTTAATATTATTATTTGCTGTAGTAAAAATTTGTTCATTGTAAATTATTTTATCATTTATATAATTATTTTTCAAATTTTTTCAAATCCTGAATTGCATCAGGACTTCTTGTATAAGAAATTGCAATTGCTATAGAATCTACAGTATCATCAAGTTTTGGTAATCTTTCACATCCCAAACTAAATTTAACCATCTGTTCAACTTCTTTTTTTGACGCTCTGCCATATCCTGTTAAAACTTGCTTAACTTCCATCGGAGTATACTCATATATAGGTATTCTATGCTGCTCCAAAACAGCCAAAATAACCCCCCTTGCATGAGCAACAGGCATAACAGTAGTCTGGTTTCGAAAGAAAAAAAGTTTTTCAATTGCACAAACATCCGGATTATACTTTTCGACAATAGAAGTCATATCATTAAGAATCTCCAGAAGTCTTAGCGATTCTCTTTCTCCTTTAGGAGTTTGAATAGAACCGGAGTGCAAAAGCTCTATATTTTTTCCATCAAATTCAATAATACTATACCCGACAATAGCCATTCCCGGATCTATACCTAAAATTTTCATATATATATTTTAACACGAATAGAAACCCTCTGTTAACAAAAGTTATACTTCCTATTCTCAAAAATTTTAAAATCTAAAATCTCGTTGTCCGTTTTCAATACAATTCAAATTTTTTTCAACAATACACTCGGTTTTTTTATCTACAAAAGTTGCTAACTCTTTTTTAATTAACTCTTCACCTATTTTTTTAGTTTCATCAGAGGCATAATCTTCAAGATATTCTTTCAGTGTCATAATAGCATTTGGATGGCAAAAGTTATGAATTTGCTGCTCTTTACAAATAGCCATAAATCTATCACCGACTCTACCTTCTCTATAACAGGCAGTACAAAAACTTGGAACATAACCAAGTTCCATAAGCCATCTAATAATTTCATCCAGTGTTCTTCTATCTTCAACATCGAATTGAGCTGTTTCTTCCTCAGTTTCATCTTCTGGATGAGCATATCCTCCGACACTTGTTTTTGAACCGCCGCTGATTTGAGAAATACCCAGCTTTAGAACTCTTTCTCGACATTTTTTAGATTCTCTTGTTGAAATAATCATACCGGTATATGGCACTGCAATTCTTATACAAGCAACAATTTTTGCAAATGTATCATCATCAATGCCATTATCAAATGTTGAAGGATCAATATCATCAGCTTTCCTTATTCTTGGAACAGAAATTGTATGAGGACCAACTCCAAACACAGCTTCCAAATGTTCAGCATGCATCAAAAGTGCTGAAAACTCATATCTATACATTTCCAAACCGAATAAAACTCCTAAACCAACATCATCTATGCCACCCTGCATAGCTCTATCCATAGCTTCAGTATGATATGCATAATTATGCTTTGGTCCGGTTGGATGCAATCTTTCATAAGATTCTTTATTATATGTTTCTTGGAACAAAATATATGTCCCAATTCCTGCTTCTTTTAATTTTCTATAATTTTCAACAGTTGTAGCTGCAATATTAACATTAGCTCGTCTTATTGCACCATTTTTATGATGAATTGAATAAATTGTTTTTAAAGATTCTAAAACATATTCAATCGGATTATTAACAGGATCTTCACCTGTCTCAATTGCAAGACGTTTATGCCCCATATCTTGGAGAGCAATCACCTCTTGTTTTATCTCTTCTTGAGTCATTTTTTTTCTTGGTATATGTTTATTTTTTGCATGATACGGACAATAAACACAACCGTTTATACAATAATTTGATAAATACAAAGGAGCAAAAAGTACAATTCTATTTCCGTAATAATCCTGCTTAATCTTTTCAGCCAATTTGAAAATTTCTTGATTTTTCTCTTCTATCTCACAATCTAATAAAACAGCAGCTTCTCTATGAGACAGGCCTTTACCCAAACGAGCTTTTTCTAAAATTTTATCAATAAGCTCTATATTATTCTTATTTTCTTGTGCAAATTTTAATGAAGCTAAAACTTCTTCATGGTTTATAAATTCCTCGGCTTTTCCGGATTTAGGGTTATACATAATCTCTCCTGTCTAGTTTTATTATAATAATAAAACTTTAATAATAAAAGTAAAGCGAAACTGATAGATTAAATATATCAAATGCTATAACTTTATATTCTGCTTATCAGCAAATTTTGCTGCACCAACAGCCGCAAAATGATCGGTAATTGCACCAAGAGCTAATCCGCCAATCGCACCTTCTATAGCCGCTGCCAGTAAAACTAAAGGCGACACCCTGTAACGAGGAAATAAACATTGAACTGCGGATAATGCAGGGAGAGCAATAGCACCCATAACCGGTCCTATCTTCTTTCCTATATTTGGTTCGTAATAGACATTTTCTTTTTTAGTAATCTGAGCTTCATCATTATTATCAAGTACGGCTTTTTTACCTTCCAACTCTAATTTATCGGCAAATTCCTTATTTTTATTATTAATTTTATCATCAATATATTTGCCACAACCAAGTGCAGTAAGAATAAACAATGGAATATAAAGGAAATTAACACTTCCGCGTACAAATTCCAACAAACCAAGAGTAGATGCAAACGCCCCGGTTGTTATTCCAATATTTGATTTATATGTTTTTTTAACAACCTGGTGATTAGAATTATCTTGTTCAGTTCTTTCGGCTGACAAAAAAGATACTCTGGCCGGAAGCGTATTATAACCTTGAACTTTAAGCATAGAAAAAATCCTTAAAAATTAAATTCCTACAGATTTTTTGTCAGCATACTTTGCAGCACCCTTATTTGCAATTTTATCTGTAATAGAACCAAGAATAAGTCCACCAACAGCTCCGATAGCAGCTCCTGCAATATATTGTCCTACAGGAATTTTAGATTTTGCAGCAAATTTTTCAATAAGCATAGTTAGAGGATAAACCACAACTCCAAGAAGTGTTCCTAATTTTTTACCTGTATTAGATTTATAATATACATTTTCTTTTTTGGTTAAATCAGCACGATCTTCTTCATCTAAAACAGCTCTTTTACCCTTCGTTTCCAAATCCTGAGCAAACTGTGCATTTTTATCATTTATCTTTTTATCTACTAAAGCTCCGCATCCAAGTGCAGTAAGAATATAAATAGGCAATGTTAACCATAACTTATTACTTGAAGCTTTTAAAAGATTTATAGAATCTTTCATAGCCTTTTTATCTGCTGCACCTAAAACATCGTCAAGCTCCTTCAATGCATTTTCATTATATTTGCCCACAGTTTTAGCAACAGTATTAACTCCTAAAGCAACCGCGGTACCTAAACCTGCCCATACTGCACCAGTTTTTAAACCTGCATGGGTTTTAAAATATGAATTTGTACCGGCTTGATTTTCATTATGTTCTCCATTACTTTTAAAAGATAAGTTATTTGGATTAATACGATAATTTTGAACTGTTAACATAAATATTTTCTCCTGTAAGTACTAAGTATTATTATAATAACTATGACAAAATATTTTTGCTAATTAACAAAAAATTATTAATAATTGTTAACAACCTCAATTGGAAAGTTTTGTTTTTACCCAATCTTGAAAAATTTTCAAAGGTGCCCTTGTTAGACCAAGACTCCAAGCAGGTACATCTTTAGTTATAATACCTCCTGCTCCTATATTTGCACCTTCATCAACAGTTACAGGCGCAACCAAGACAGAATTAGAACCGACTTTGACATTATTTTTTAAAATTGTTTTTGATTTAACTTTGCTTAACGGATCATAATTTGCTGTGATAGTCCCCGCACCTATATTTACATGTTCACCTAATTCAGCATCTCCAATATATGATAAATGTCCCACATTTGTATTTGAAGCAATTCTAGCTTTTTTTACTTCAACAAAATTGCCAACTTTAACATTATCACAAACTTCTACCCCGCCTCTTAAATGCGCGCAAGGACCTATTTTGCAATTTTTCCCGATTTTATTCTTACCTTCAATATAAGTTGCCGGATAAATAATTGTATCCTGCCCGATTTCAGTATCTTCACTAATCCATGTCGTATCAGGATCAACAATTGTTACACCATTTGTCATATATTTTTCAAGATTACGACGGTTCATCATTTTAGTAGCCTGCGCAAGATTCAATCTGGAATTTATCCCGTAAATTTCTTCACTATCTTCTAATATATATGCATTTACATTAAATTTCTGCATCTTTCCCCAGGATATAATATCAGTTAAATAATACTCTCCCTGAGCATTATTAGTTTTCAACTGCCCAAAAGCTGATTTAATTTTTCCCCAGTTTAAGCAGTAAATTCCTGCATTAACTTCTTTTATGACTTTTTGTTCAGGTGTAGCATCTTTTTCTTCAACAATACATTTCAAGGAATTATCTACGTCTCTGATTATACGACCATAATTTGTCGGATTTTCAAATATAGTACTCATAACAGTTAAATCTGAATTTGCAGACTGATGAAATTCAACAAATTTTTTCAATGTTTCTTCTTTTATTAAAGGAGTATCACCGCATAGAATCAACACTAAACCATCATAATTCTGTAATTGAGGACAAACCATTGAAACAGCATGCCCGGTTCCCAGTTGAGGAGATTGTAAAACCGTTTTAGCAGTATCATAATTATCCCTCACAAATTTCTCAACATCCTGAGCATGATGTCCAATAATAACAAATTCTTCTGATACAAAATTTTTAACATTATCTAAAACATAACCAAGCAAAGTTTTACCCATAATTTCATGTAAAACTTTTGGGGTAGATTCAGACTTCATCCTTGTTCCTTTACCCGCTGCTAAAATAACGGCCTTTACATCCATTTTTATTCTCCCTTACAACTTTACAATAATAGTATTTTAATATTCGCAAAAATATAACACTTATACAACTTTTATACGATATTGATTTACAATTTGTGAAACATCATTTATAATAAGCAATATTATTTTTTACTCTAAAACGAGGTTAACTATGAAAAAAATAGCTGCAGCTTCATTATTATTTGTATTATTATTAACTACAAGTTATGCTTATTCTGAAACTAATATGCCAGGAGCACCAAGTTTTGGAACTCCTAAAAATGTGTCAAGTGAATCACCATCTTCTGCATACCAAAAAGGCATAAAAACAAATTCTATAAAGAAAAATACACTAAACACAATCTCAAACACTAACAATAACGAATTTTCAGAAAAATCACAGCTGGATTCTATAGCATTATCAATGCTAAAAGCCGCTGAAAATCATGATAATTCAGGCCTGCAATCCTATGCTCAAAAACTCATGAAGAAAGGTGTTACAAGTATATGTCAACCACAAATTATTGCTAAACAAACTCCTCAATGTCCAGCAATTAAAATACAGGTAAACGGAAGAAATTTAAGCGGAGACCTCTGTGCATTAACCTGTTATGATTATAATGGAAAAACATACGATGTAGGATACTGTAAATAATTAAATTAAACTTTGAATAATTAAAAGACCTGTCTCAAAACAAAGACAGGTCTTTTAATTCAATTTAAAATTCAAGATTTAAATTAGTCTTTAGCGTGTCCTGCTGTACCTAATACATCTCTCATTTTGTGCATAACCATTTCTTTAACAGCAGTTCTACCAGGACCCATATATTCACGAGGGTCAAATTTTTCAGGATGTTCAATAAAGAATTCTCTGATAGTTGAAGTCATTGCAAGTCTCAAATCTGTATCAATATTGATTTTTGCAACACCATGTTTAGAAGCATAGTTAAGCATATCTTCAGGAACACCTTGAGCATCAGGTAAATTACCACCGTATTTATTACATTTAGCAACAAATTCAGCAGGAACTGATGAAGAACCGTGTAATACTAACGGATAGTTAGGGAAACCAGCTTCAGCCAAAGCTTTTTTAATTTCTTCCAATCTTTCAAAATCTAATTTAGCTTCACCTTTAAATTTATAAGCACCGTGAGAAGTTCCGATAGCAACAGCTAAAGAATCACAACCTGTTTCTTTAACAAATCTTGCAGCTTCTTGTGGGTCAGTGTATGTTGAATCTTTAGCATGAACTTTAACATCATCTTCAACACCTGCTAATTTACCCAATTCAGCTTCAACAGAAACGCCATGAGCATGAGCATATTCAACAACTTTTTTAGTTAATGCAATATTTTCTTCTAATGGGAATCTTGAACCATCAATCATAACTGATGAGAATCCGCCATCAATACAAGCTTTACAAATTTCAAAATCAGCACCATGGTCTAAGTGTAAAGCAATAGGTACTGTAGTTGTAGCCAATGCTGCTTCAACCAATTTAATCAAATAAGTTTGATTAGCATATTTTCTTGCACCTGCAGAAACTTGTAAAATGATTGGAGATTGTGTTTCTTCAGCAGCTTCTGCTATACCTTGTAAAATTTCCATGTTGTTTACGTTGTAAGCACCAATAGCATATCCGCCAGCAAGTGCTTTTTTGAACATTTCTTCTGTTCCAACTAATTTTCTTTCACTCATTTTGAGTTCTCCTTCTCTTACGTATAATATATTACACATGTTCAATCTATAACAAACAAAAATAAACTTCAAGATTATTCAAAAGTAACAATATTCACGGCTATTGTAAAAAACTATGTAAATTACTTGCCTGTGTAATTTACTTAGGCTAAAATGATAAGTAACATTGGGGGAGGAGTCAAACCGGAATGCCGAAGTTAGCAAGACAATATGACGGAAATTATCCTGAGTATCGTGTATCTTTTGAATATTCCAAAGAAGTATATTACCCATCAAAAACTCCGGATAATAATATCCATTATGCCAGATTAAGGAACGAAAACAGACCCAGAAAAAAACGCACCAGAAAGAAAAATCTGTTCCAATTTATAATTTCTGCCTCAGTAATGTTATTTATATTATTATATGCTATGCCTTTTTCATTTAATAACATAACAAAGGCAATGTTTGTTCCTACTCCTCACAAAAATATCCAAACAGATTTAAAAAATTTAACTTTTCCTACACATAACTATTTATCCAATGCATGGTTTATGGGACAAAGATCTTTCAGGATAGAAGCAGATGAAAAAAATGCTCAAATGGTCCCTTTAAAAGAAAATGTTAATATGCCTGTATTAAAAAGTGAACTACAGAATCTTATGAAACTCTACCCTACAATTAAACCTGCAATTTATGTTTGGGATTATGAGACACAAAATTATATTGATATCAATGCTTCAGAAATTTATGCAACAGCAAGCATCATCAAAATTCCGGTCCTAATTGATGTTTTTAAATCAATAGAAGCCGGACAAATATCATTACAGGATAAAATGCCGCTAACTGAATATTATAGAAGCGAAGGTTCAGGCAGTCTCCAATTTAAGGCACGAAATTCAGAGTATACAATAGATGAACTTGCAAGACGTATGATTACAGAATCTGATAATTCTGCAACAAATATGCTTATGACAAAAGTTGGTTCTATGACAGACGTTAATCAAGCTATTAGAGACTGGGGATTAAAACATACAGAAGTTCACACATGGTTACCGGATTTAGGAGGAACAAACCATACCACAGCCAGAGAAATGGCTACTATGCTTTATAATATTGATGAAAACAGTAACTTTTTAACAGAATCATCCAGAAGCCGAATGCTCAATTACATGGGACATGTTCACAACAATAGACTTATACATGCAGGTCTTGGACCGGGTGCAGTCTTTTTACATAAAACAGGCGACATAGGTTCAATGCTTGGAGATGCAGGAATAGTTATTGCTCCAAACGGGAAAAAATATATTGTGGTAATTCTTGCAAATCGCCCGCATAATGCTATTGCAGGAAAAGATTTTATTGTACACGCATCTGAAATAATTTATAATTACATGGTGAGATAATGCTAAAAGATTTATTAGAAACTAAACACTGCTTCAAACTTGTATGCGGTGCCGGAAATGAAGATGTTGAAGAAATTAAGCGCCTAGTATATATATATGCTATTGCCGGTTGCAGATTTTTTGATTTATCCGCAAATGAAGAAGTTATAGCTGCAGCTCGTGAAGCACTGGATTTGGCAAAAGTTTATGACGCATACTTATGTGTCAGCGTAGGAATAAAAAATGATCCACATGTAAAAAAAGCAGTAATTGACTATGAAAGATGCGTCAATTGCGGTTCTTGTGAAGAGATTTGTCCGCAAGGCGCAATACATTATGCTAAAGTAAAAAGAGAAAAATGTATAGGATGCGGAAGATGCTGGAAAATATGTTCCAGAGCCGCAATATCGTATATTTCTGAAGAAAAAGACCTCAGCGAAGTTCTACCGCCAATTGTTGAAAAAGGAATTGATTGTATAGAATTTCACGCAATGGGTACAGATGAAGAAGAAATTTATTCAAAGTGGAAGTATATTAATGAAAATTACGAAGGATTACTAAGTATTTGTACAAGCCGCGGACAGCTAAGCGATGAAATGCTTGTTGAAAGAATAAAAAAGATGATTGAATCACGCGAAGATTACACAACAATAATCCAAGCTGACGGATTTCCTATGAGCGGAGGAGATGATAATTACAAATCAACACTACAGGCAGTAGCAACTGCAGAAATTGTTATGAATGCAAAACTTCCTGTATATTTGGTATTATCTGGCGGGACTAACAGCAAGACAACAGAACTGGCAAGAATGTGTGATATTTCATATCATGGTGTTGCTATAGGTTCTTATGCAAGAAAAATTGTAAACAGATATACAAACCGCCCTGATTTCTGGAAAAATCCTAACGTGCTTAATAGCGCATTAGAACTGGCTAAACCTCTTGTTGATTCTGTTATTTTATAGGTTATCATATATAGTATGGATATTTTTTACCTGAAAAAGAGTGAATTTATACCTCGAGTAGAGAATAACAGCCTTCTTACTTTTTCTGATGGAAGAAAATTTAATTCTGAAGAAAAAGAAGCAGAACATTTATGCGGAATTTTTTTGACAAAATTTATCGCAAAAAATATTTTTGATATAAAAAATCCTCAGATAGAAATCATAAATAACAAACCTTATTTTACTAAAAGACAAATGTTTTTCAGTATATCACACTCTAACGATATAGTTCTTGTAGTATTCAATTCATCAAATGTCGGAGCAGATATTGAATATATGCAGGAAAGAGATTATAAATCTATTATGAAAAGATATATGGACGATGTTGAAAATCCGGGGAAAGAATATTTCTACAGATTCTGGACACTCAAAGAAGCAGAATTTAAACTTGGCGCTGAAACAAAATCTATATTTTCAAAAATATTTGAAAATAATTATATGTTAACATGTGTGGCTGATGATATTTTAGTATCAAATCTCTATATACGAAAACTAACTTTTAACAAAAAAAATATCGATTTAACTAAAGAATTTCAAAATCCTTCAAATTTAAAATTTCAAACTTAATAATTTTATTTAAACCATTCTTTACTTTAACATTGTTTTTCTATAAACTGTAAAATATGATTTACTTTTTTTATGGGGATGAAGAATTTAATATTTCTAATGAAATTAAAAAGTTTAAAAATAAACTTGATAAGAATTTTATTGAAATGAGTTACAAATACTTTAATAATCCAAAATTTCCGGATTTAGTTGCGGCTGTAAAAACTCAACCTATGATGTTTGGCAAAATGCTGATTGAAATAAATTGTTTGTCATATTTAAGCGGTAAATCTTCAGAAGACGGAGGAATGGACGACAAACAAATTAAACAAATCACGGAAGCATTGGATAATGTCAGCGAAAATCTAGATATAATTTTTGTTGCTCAAATTCCGCCTGACAGTCAGAAAAAAATAGACAAAAGAAAAAAATTTTTTAAAACACTGTCTAAATACAACGCAAAAGAATTTCCACAAATTCCGTCTTATAAAACTGCAGAACTAGAAAGTTGGATTAAACAACAGGCGAAAGGAAAAGATTTGAAAATTTCGGATAATATAGCTTCTGAAATTCTTATACAAATCGGTGCAAATCTGAGATTACTAGACTCTGAACTTGAAAAACTAAAAGTCTATTCAGGCAACCAGCCAGTAACAGTTGATATGGTTAAAGAAATTTGTGTTACTAACGAAGATTTATTTACCTTTGCCGATTTTTTAATATCCGGTAACAAAGCAAAAGCTCTCTATGAATATCAAAAACTTTTAACAAAAAAACATCCGCTTGAAATTCTGTCAGTTTTACATACGCTTTTACACGGAAAAATTCAAATAAAAGCAAATTCTTCAAAATATAATGCTGATGAAATTGCAAAAATAATCAACATGCACCCGTATAGAGTAAAACTTGAACTCCAGAAATTAAAAAATATCTCATTAAAAAATCTTGTAAAACTAAAACAAAATTTAACAGAAGCAGAATACAAAATAAAATCCGGACAGGCCAACCTTGACGTCGATAAGGAAATAGAATATGCAATATTACAATAACGAAATTGAACAAAAATATCCTAAACTTGTTGAATACTTTAAAAACGGTATCCGACAAGATGATAAAAATATTAGCCACTGTCTTTTATTTTGGGGCCCGGACATAACGGCTCAGTGTGAACTAGCCCTTGAAATTGCGCGTCTGCTTAACTGTAAGGAACAAGGCCAAAAAGACTGCAACTGCCTAAATTGCAAATGGATAAGAGAACAAACGCATCCTGCAATAAAAATATATACCCGTCTTGATTTTAAAGAAAATAGTAAATCTTCAGATGATAATGACACCACCAAAGGTAAAAAAAACATCAATATAGAACAAGCTAAATCAATCATTAATGAATTATCTATAACAAGTGATTATCATAGGGTATATATATTCTGCGACAGAGACGATGACGGACATCTCATGCCATTAAACCAACTTAATTTTCCGGAAGCAACTTCAAATGCCCTTTTAAAAACCTTTGAAGAACCTCCTGGCAACACAACTTTTATCTTTCTCACCAAAGATAAAACAGATATTATCTCAACAGTTGTCTCTCGAGCACAATCATTTTTTATTCCTGCAACAGTAAACGAAAACCAAAATTATGATTTAGTCGAAAACTTTATCCAAAATTATTGGACTCTAAATAAAAATCAAGTTTTAGACTTTGAAACAAATCTGTATACACTACTAAACAACAATGATGCAAAAATAGTTTTTTCACAAATACAAAATTATATATTGGCAATTATTAAATCAAATCCAGAAAACAAAAATTTGTTTTATAAACTTTTAAATGATTTAAAATATGTTGAAGAAGCTAAACAACAAATTTCATTAACACCTGCTATGAACCTACAAACAGTAGTTGAAAATTTAAGTTTTAAAATGATATTATAATTATACTCTTATAAATTAAATAAATTTCCAGATAAAAATTATTACTTAAATTTTCTCATCATTTTCATTGCTTGAACCATAGCTTTTTTATCATTCTTTTTGCCAAAGCCGCCAAACATTTTCTGCATTTTATTCATTCCACTCATCATTTGACGCATTTGTTCAAACTGTTTTACATATAAATTGATTGTATGCATATCCATACCGCAGCCTTTTGCGATTCTTTTTTTCCTACTTGTATTCATTAACTGCGGATTATCACGCTCTTCAGGAGTCATACTCTGTATAAATACTTCAATCTTTTTAAACTCTGTCTCACTGGCATGAGAAATTTTTTCTCTATCTGCTTGTTTTAGATTTATACCAGGAATCATTCCCAAGATTTGATCCATAGAACCAAACATTTTCATTTGTTTTTGCATATTCAAAAAGTCATTAAAACTAAACTCTTCTTTTTGCATTTTTTCCTGAAATTTTAAAGCTTCTTTTTCATCAAAAACTTCCTGCGCACGTTCAACCAGCGATACAATATCACCCATACCCAAAATTCTTGTAGCCATACGTTCAGGATAAAAATCTTCAAGAGCATTGAGTTTTTCTCCGGTTCCAGTCAATTTTACAGGTTTACCGGTACAATATACAACTGATAATGCGGCACCACCACGGGAATCTCCATCCAATTTAGTCAAAACAAGACCGGTTAAACCAATTTGTGAATCAAAATTTTCAGCAACATGAACTGCTTCTTGACCGGTCATAGAATCAATGACCAAAAGCTTTTCATGCGGATGGAAAACCCTATCAATAATTAAAAGTTCTGCCATCATATCAGTATCTATCTGTAAACGCCCTGCAGTATCCAAAATCAGCACATTAAAGCCTTTTTCTTTAGCATAGTTTATCGCATTTTGAACAATATTCTGTACATCTTTAGAATCGGGAATCGTAAAAACTTCACATCCAATTTCCTGCCCCAAAGTTTGCAATTGTGTAATTGCAGCCGGTCGATATACATCACAAGCAACTAAAAGAGGATTTTTTCCTTCTTTTTTAAGTTTGACAGCAAGTTTTGCTGAGGATGTAGTCTTACCAGACCCTTGAAGACCAAGCATCATAATGAGACTTGGATGAGCTGACAAATCAAGCGGTTTTTTTTCAGTTCCAAGAAGTTCAACCAGTTCGTCATGTACAATTTTTACAAGTTGCTGCGATGGATCAACCCCCTGCAACACATTTTCACCTTCAGCTTTATCTTTGATAGAAGAAATAAATGCCTTCACAACACGAAGATTGACATCAGCTTCCAAAAGCGCACGCCTTATTTCTCTAAGAGCCTCCTGCATATTATCCTGAGTTAATTCGCTACCTCTGGTTTTGGAAATTATATTTTGTAATTTTTCGCTTAAATTATCAAACATGAGTTCATATCCCTATTAAAATATTATATCCTGATTTTAGCATGAAAAGCAGGAATGAAAAGTCCCTAACACAAGAATAAAAAAAAGGCGGTTCAAATTATGACCGCCAGTATTTTTAATTAAACTATCTCTTCTCATACCAAAATTATTCTATTGTAAAGATGTTCTCCACAAAGAATCATTAAACTTGCTCTGTTGAGTGCTTGTGTCAGCAGATAATGTTACATTGCTAGGAGCAAATACAAACACAAGATCTCCAACTTTTTTAGGATTCCCGTTAAGAGCTTGGGATGCACCGCAAACAAAATCAATTGTTCTTTGAGATTGTTCTTTATCCAACAGGTGCAGATTTAGCATAACAATTTTTCTATCTTTTAAATGTTGAACAATAGTAGCAGCATCATCAAAAGAACGAGGTTCAACAACAATAACTTCATTGCCGCCTCTGTTAATACTAGGATGATTAAGAACCTTTGTTTCTTGACGTTTTTCCATCATAGGAACAGGAGTAAATGATGGGGCAACTTCTCTTAAAGCACTGCCCTCTTCTACATAATCATAACCATCATCATCATAATCTTCATCTTCATTTATATCAACAAAAGGATTTTCCCCACGGAAACCATCCATTACGAAATCTACAACTTTTCTGAAACTATCTGCTATTGCTGCCACCGTTTTTCCTCCGTTTATTATCTAAATAATTTTCTACCTATTCTTAACATTGTTGAACCTGCTTGAGCTGCTATTTTATAGTCTTGGCTCATACCCATTGAAATCTCTCCCAATTTACAGTTAAACTTTTGCTCCAAGCCATCTCTGATTTGAACAATTTCAGAAAATAACTTTTTAATCTCTTCTTCAGGTATTCCTAATGGTGCCATATTCATAACACCCACAACTTCTATTCCATCCAAATCTAATATCTGCCTAAAGCTTTGAAACACTTCATCTTTAGAAAAACCGAATTTTTGTTCTTCATTAGCATTGTTAACTTGAACAAGTACTTTTTGTACTTTTCCGATTTCTTTCGCATGTTCAGAAATGCTTCTTGCCAGTTTTACGGAATCAACTGAGTGAATATATTCAAATACTTTTATAGCCTGTTTAACTTTATTAGTTTGCAAATGACCTATAAAATGGAATCTTGAATTCATTTTCACATCATCAGGCAGATTAGCTATCTTTGCCGAAGCTTCAATAACTCTTGATTCTCCAAAGTCGCGCAACCCTGCTTTATATGCAGCAACCATTGCGTCTTCGTTGAAATACTTTGTAACTGCGATTATTCTGGGTTTACAAGGTGCAATTTCTTCTTGTATTTGTAAAAGATTACTTTTTATTGTTTCAAACATCATTCACCTCTACAAGAAAACAACTCAAAACATGAGCATGATTTAATTGTACTCTAACTTTTCGGCATGTACAAAATATTTATTTCAATAAATTTTTGCAAAAATAAATTTTGGCTGAAAACATGTCAGAGACATGATTTCAGCCATAACAAGTTAAAAACAATCAACTTTACAAAACTTAACATATCAATTTTTTATAACTTTGGAATACTGCACTATTACTGAAGAGCATGCTAAATTTTAACATTTGCATCAACTTCCGGATTGAGCAACAAAATTAGCACACAAACCATACTAAATTTACAAAAAGTTACAGTAACAATTTTGAACTATTAAATTTTTGCCAAAATTCTATTATACTGCTCTTCTCTGGAATATCCAAGCATAATTCCGAGAATAAAATCCTCTTGCGGTGTAATTTTATTGAGTTCAGTATTTGAAAATTTTGCTATTATCTCAAGACAACTTGGATTACCGAAAAATAAATTCACTTTATCCTTTGATAATTCGGTAATACAATGCTTTATTTTTAATTTTTCCAATAATAACAGGCATTCTTTCAAACTCTTCTTATCACAAGTGTGTAAAACCAAATCACGCATTCCTTTTTTATATTCATATATCATATTTTTAAATAGTTCCATACATCCTGCTCCTGTTCGCCAGTAAATAACCTCTTTCTAATTTAAGACTGTTTTTTCACTAAAAAGTTTCTTTGTGATAAGATAATTAAGCAAAGAATTTGGAATGAAAATATTATGAATATCCCAAACAATGTAGGCTTGGCATTTAGTTTTACTATGTTAGCAGGATTAACAACTGCAATAGGTGGAGCTATAGCCTTTATAACAAAAAAAGACAATCTAAAAGCACTTTCTATAGGGCTTGGATTTTCTGCAGGAGTAATGATTTTTATTTCATTGGTAGATATAATTCCAAACGCAGAAAAACTGTTACGGGTAAATTTCCCAAATTCTTTCCAATGGCTTGTATACGGAGGCTTTGTAATAGGACTTATTGTATCAATATTAATAGATTATTTTCTACCGGATCACATTGATACTGAAGAATTGTTACATCCGGAAGCCCCGGAAGAAGTAGAAAAACACCAGCACTACAAATTAAAACGTGCAGGAATGCTAACCGCAATAGCAATTTGTGTCCATAACTTTCCTGAAGGTATGGCCACGTTTTTGACAACAACTCAAAACATAACACTGGGACTATCGGTAGCTTTTGCAATTGCAATACATAATATTCCTGAAGGAATAGCAGTTGCTCTTCCTATATATCACGTTACCGGGAAAAGACGTTATGCTATGTTATATGCTGCCTTATCAGGTATAACAGAACCAATTGGTGCATTAGTCGGAATGCTTATATTCGGTTTATTTTTGCCACAAGTTTTAGTCGGATTTCTAATGGCAGCAGTAGCCGGAATTATGACATATATATCTTTTGACACACTTTTACCACTAGCAAAAGAATATGGGAACTGGCATTTATCAATTGTTGGAATTATATCAGGTATTTTGTTTATCTGGCTTAGTTTAATTTTACTTGGGTAGGATTTATAAAATTCATCAAAAATAACTTAAAACATTACTACCGCTTAACAAAATTACAAAAAGTATCGACAATTTCTTATTTTTGTTGTAAATTAGGGCTACATGCAGAAATATAAATACAAAAGGAGAAATTTATTATGCAAGTTATATTAAAAAAAGAAGTTCAAAACCTCGGAGAAGCAGGTGATATCGTTAACGTTAAAGACGGTTATGCAAGAAATTTCCTTCTTCCACAAGGTGCAGCTGAAATTGCAACTCCAGGTGCTTTAGAAAATAGAGAAAAAAATATTGCAAGAATCAAAGCTAAACAAGAAAAATTACATCAAGAAGCTTTAGAAAAAGCTGCTGCAATCGAAAAATTCGGACACCTTGAATTAGCTGCAAAAGCTGGTGAATCAGGTAAATTATTCGGTACAATTACAACTAAAAAATTAACCGAAGAATTAGCTGCAAAAGCTGGAATTGAAGTTGACAGAAAATCAGTTTCTCTAAATGCTCCAATCAACAGAATCGGTAATTATACAATGTTAATCAAATTAACATCAAAAGTTAAATGTGAACTTGCTGTTTCTGTTTCAGCTTCAGAAGTTGTTAAAGAATCAATCGAAGAACAAAGCGAAGAAACTGCTGAATAAATATTTACAATCAAAGGTGTTGCGGATGAATCAATATTCAAATCTAAAGTTTCAAGCATTAGCAATTGGTTCTCTCCCTCACAATGATGTAAATAAGGCTATGCAAATTGTGGAAAAAGATTTTTTTAATATTCCTTTCTTCCCACAATTGGCAAAGATTAACAAAAACGAAGACATGATTATTCAAGTTTTGGAAGGTCTGCCTTCGTTTTTGCCTTCTAAAATAGAAAACTTTTATCTGGATTCAGAGAATGAAAATTTTTTTGAAGAATTAGAAGAATTTTTCACTGATTATGAAGAAATTATATCAGGAACAAATACTGATAAAATTGAAAAATACCGTATTAGCACTGACTTTTCGTCATCATTTTCCGCATTTGAAAAAATAATAAAAACTACTAAGCCTGAATATGCTAAAGGACAAATTGTTGGTCCATTTACTTTAGCTACATCTTTATCAGACAGCAACGGAAGATGTATTGTATATGACGAAACTCTACGGGAAATTATAGTAAAACTGTTAAGTTTAAAAGCTTTATGGCAAATAAAAAGAATAACAAAAGCAAATAGCTCCACAGTACCCATAATATTTATGGATGAACCATCTATTTCCCAAATTGGAACCTCAGCTTACATCACAATTTCAGAGAATGAAGTTATTTCTATGTTGTCAGAAATTGCTCAAACTATAAAAAATAACGGGGGGATTTGTGCAATACACTGCTGCGGAAAATGTGATTGGAAAATTCCAATAAAATCCGGAATTGATATTCTTAATTTTGATGCATATACTTTTTCTAAAAATTTAAGCATTTATGCCACTGAAGTCAACTCTTTTTTGAAACAGGGCGGTAAAATAGCCTGGGGACTTGTCCCAACACTTGACAGTAAAGCTTTGGAAACTATAACAGTAGATACTTTAGTTGAAAAATATAAAGAATCAGTAAATTATTTGACTAAAAAAGGTATTGATGAGAAACTTATTCTAGATAATTCATTGATAACATCATCTTGCGGAGCGGGTTCACTAGAGGAAAAACAGGCGGAACGAGCCATGGATTTAGTCTTTGAATTATCTAAAACACTAAAAGCGAGGTTTTAAATTTGACTGTTAAATTAGCAATCACCGGCAAAAGCGGAAGTGGAAAAACAACTATTGTCAAAGCTTTTTGGCGAATTTTTCGAGAAATGTTTCCTGAAAAATCAATCTTATTATTTGATAATGATTTAAGCAGCGAACTCGGACATAGTTTTGGGCTTGACATAAGAAATACCATTTATGGTATAAGAAGCGGCAAACATGAATATAAAACAGGAATTCCAGAAGACATGACAAAACAGGAATTCATCGAATGGGCAATGGAAGACATTCTTGTTCCTTTAGATGAAAATACTGATATTATAGTTTCATGGTTTGTAGGTTCAAAAGACTGTAGATGCCCCATTACAAAACAAATTAACGATGCTGTAGAAAAAGTGATTAACCGGTATGATATTGTTATTTTTGACTGTGAATTTGACTTAAAATACCTTAACCAACTTGTAGACATTGAAATTGATTCAACTATAATAACAGCAAGACCATCCGAAGAATCAGCTCATCTTGCCAAACGTATTGAAGAATTCAGTGCAAAATATGCAGCCGGGAATCAATTAGGTGTTGTAATCAATAAAGTTGATAATGATAACTTATCTTCAGTATATGAACTTTTAAAAAAATATGACTTGGATGTTCTTGGAGTAATCCCTTTTGACAAAGAATTGAAAAGAAATCCTATATCAAAAGAATCAGAAATTGTACAAAATGCAATAAAAGAATTCTATTTCAGATTGAATTTGCCCCAAACGAAACAATAAACTAAGTATACAACTCAAACCCTAAAAAATAATGGAGAAAAAATGGCAGAAATTTTAGACGGGAAAAAGCTAAGAGATAAATTACTGGAAAACTTAAAATTAAAAATTGATAAACTTCCTACCAAACCTGTACTTGTTGTCATTTTAGTAGGAGATAATCCTGCAAGTAAAATTTACGTTAATAATAAGAAAAAAATGGCTGACAAAATCGGTATAATATCCGAAGTTATAAATTATCCGTCAAATGTCTCCGAACAAGAGTTACTAAAAAAAATTGAAGAATTAAATAATGATGCAAAAATAACTGCAATACTTGTTCAACTTCCATTACCCGAACATATTTCAAAAGAAAATGTAATGAATAAAATAGCTCCGGACAAAGACGTTGATGGATTTACACCATACAACTTCGGCAAATTATTTTCAGGAGAAACGCCTACTGTATATCCTTGCACACCTAAAGGTATTTTACTTCTTTTAGATGAATATGGTATAGATCCAGATGGTAAACATGCGGTAATTATAGGCCGCTCCAATATTGTAGGCAGACCACTTTCACAAATGCTTTTGAACAGGAATGCCACAGTTACATTATGTCATAGTCATACAAAAAATCTTTCTCAAATAACAAAAACTGCAGATATCGTTGTTTCTGCAGTGGGGAAAAATATTATAGAAGGGAAAATGTTAAAACCTGGTTGTGTGGTAGTTGATGTCGGAATTTTCAAAGATATAAACGGGAAAACCCGTGGAGACGTAGATTTTGAAAGTTCCTCTAAAATTGCATCATACATATCACCTGTTCCCGGAGGTGTTGGACCAATGACAATAGCATCACTGATGATTAACACCATGGAACTTTTTGAAAAGAAATAAATACTATCTGAAAAAATTCCGGCATAATATTTATTCTTTAAAAATTCTGTTATGAATTTACAAGATTCAATGTACAGCTTGTCTTGATATTGTTGTTTACAAGTGTCTTTAAACTTGAAATTTCATTTTCAATTGCTGTTAATTGAGAATCAAGTGAATCTTTTTCTGTTTCTAATTGCTCATCCATCTGTTCATAATAGATATAATCGGCATCTTCTGTATAATCAGATTGAGTATCTCCTGAATATTCTCTCTGAATAGCCGTCATCTGGGATGTTGCATACTGAATTTGATTTTGAATTGATGTGTACTGAAATTGTAAAAAGTTTTTTTGTAAAGTCAATAAACTCTTTTGACTTGCTAATGCTAAAAATGCCATCTCTCGTCTCCTTATTTATAAATTTCTCTCATGTATATAAAGTTTTTCTAAAATATCGAATTTCACAAAGTGTTTTTTTTGTAACATTTGTTTACATTTTTCTAACAAAAATAATTTTAAATGATTATTACTATAGAAATATACAGTCTGCTTCTGTTTGCTATATAATTTGAATAAATATCGGAGAATAATAATGCGAAAAACTATGTGCCTTTTACCCCTGGCTCTTGGGACTTTCGGGTTAGGAATGAGCGAATATGTTATGATGGGAATTCTACCGGATACCGCCAAATCTATGGGAGTATCAATTCCTGCAGCCGGAAATTTTATATCTCTATACGCGCTTGGAGTAGTCTTTGGTTCCATACTACTTGTCATATTTGGAAGAACTCAACCATTAAAAAAAATTCTCTTAACGCTTGCTACAATTTTTACCACAGCAAATTTGTTAGCAGCCCTTGCTAATAATTATCATGTTTTATGTGGCTTAAGGTTCATCGCAGGACTTCCACACGGAGCGTTCTTTGGAATAGGTTCAATTGTGGCAGACAAACTTGCAGATAAAAATAAAGTTACACAAGCCGTTGCCACAATGGTATCTGGAATGACTATTGCTAATCTCGGCGGAATTCCTATAGGAACATTTATAAGTCATAATTTTTCATGGAGAATAACTTTTTCCTTAATAGGACTCTTTGGTTTTTTGGTTCTATATTCAATTTACAAACTTATACCTGAACTAAAACCTCTTCCTGATACAGGTTTTCGAGGACAATTTAAAATATTCAAATCACTTGCCCCATGGTTATTAATCTTTGCTGTTATACTTGGAAACGGAGGAATTTTCTGTTGGTACAGTTATATTAATCCTTTGCTTGTAAATCTGTCAGGTATAGAATCAAAATATGTTTCAAGCTTAATGATTCTTGCCGGAGGCGGTATGGTTATAGGAAATTTACTTGGTGGAAAATTTTCTGACAAATACTCACCTTCTCTTGTCGCAGGTTATACACAATTAGTTGCTTGTATTTCACTGACTTTAATCTTCTTTTGTGCCAAAAATCCAATACTTTCTGTGATATTAATGTGTATTTGTACAGCATGCCTGTTCGCTGTTTCGGCTCCTCAACAATTATTACTTATTAAAAACGCAAAAGGCGGAGAAATACTTGGAGCCTCATGTTCTCAAATTTCATTTAATCTGGGTAATGCAATGGGAGCTTTCATCGGAGGAATTCCAATTGCACAACACCTGGGCTACCAATACACCGCAATACCGGGAGCAATATTTGCATTTTTTGGATTTATTTTGTTATTTTATTTTTATAAAAAATATTAAAGTCTTTAAAAATTTAATTGAAAGGATAAAAAGTGAAAAAACATACCCTAGGACTTCTCAACGGAGCAATAGCAGCAGCAAGTTACGGTACAAACCCGCTATTTGCACTACCACTCTATGCCGGTGGATTAGAAGTAAATTCTATCTTATTTTATAGATATGCATTTGCTGTAATCATTTATGGAATATTGATTAAATTTGTAAAAAAAATACAACTAAAACTATCTTTGCAAGAATTTTTTCCATTATTATTTCTTGCACTATTTTTTTCACTCTCATCATTAACTCTTTTCGAATCTTTTAAATACATAGAAGCCGGGATAGCATGCACAATTCTTTTTATCTATCCAGTACTTGTAGCAATAATAATGGCACTATTTTTTAAAGAAAAACTTACAAAACGCGTAATTTTTGCAATTCTACTGACATCAAGCGGTATTTTAGCTCTATATCATGGCAAACCCGGAGAAAGCTTAAATCTTCACGGAGTACTAATCGTATTTACCTCAGCATTATTGTATGCTCTCTACATAGTAGGGGTAAAAAATATAAAAACAGTAAAACACATAAAAAATGAAAAAATGAGTTTTTATGTTATGTTGTTTGGACTTTTAGTTTATATACTTAACCTGAAATTCTGCACTCAATTACAAATTCCAGACAAACCGCTCTTATGGGTCTATACAATTGGATTAGCACTTTTACCTACAATAATTTCACTAGAAACAATAAATATTTCAATAAAACTTGCAGGCCCGACAAAAACTGCAATTCTGGGAGCCCTAGAACCTTTAACTGCTATATTTTTTGGAGTTTTGTTATTTAACGAACATTTAACCTTAAGAATTATTTTAGGAATAGCATTAATATTATTAGGAGTGTTGTTAATTGTTATCAAAAGAAAATAATATAATATTCACAAAAATTAATAAATCTCATCAAAAAAATATTTTACAGGTATAATATCCTTATGATATATCCTGTTTCTGCAAATATTAATTATAATCAAAGGTCTTTTAAGTATAATTATCAAAAAAATAACTATACTCAGTTACCATTTACTGGAGTACAAATTTCTGAAAATAACAAGGATTCTGACAACTTAGTTTTTGATAATAACTTTAATAGTAGATATGAAGCAATAAAAAGTAAATATAAAAAAATGAAAGATTCTATAACAGGATTTTTTCAAAAGAGAAAACTGCGCAAAATTGAACATGATGAAAGTATTGCTCTAAATTCATTTCAACAAAGCCAAACGGATTACATGAATGGACAGGATATACTAATACAAAAACAAAAAGAAAATCTTGAATTGCTTAAAAAGAATAATGCAAGCCTTGATGAAATAATTGATCTTAAAAAAGTAATTGAACATCAGGAAAAAATTAAAGAAAAAATGGTAGAGATTGCAAACAGTAAATCTCAAAGACGAGGATTTCAATCAATAGGCGGTTACGACCTTGAGAAACAAATTTTAACTGAAATGTTCATTAAATATTTACCAAATGAAAGAGCCGGAGAATACGTAGACTTTCCTGGATGCATACTGTTTTTTGGACCAAACGGAAATGGAAAAACTTCTTTTGCAAAAGCTTTTGCAAATTCTTGCGGATGTGATTCCTTAAAATCAATTAAAGGTTCAGGAAGAACTAAAGAAGAAAAACAAGAATCTTTCTACAACAAACTTTATACGGCTATGCTTGATGCTGAAGCTAAATTTGAAGAGGACAGACAAAGAACTATCCTCCTTGTTGATGAATTTGACGAATATGCAAATGATGATTCGGTTATTTTACCTCAACTCAAAAAGTTGTTAGAAAAATGTTCTAACAACTATCATTGTACAATATTTGCAACAACAAATAATCCATTAGATATTGCTGAAGAAATCAGAAATGATTTAAGAATGCCTATAAAAGTATTTCTTTCTCCACCTGATTTTGATAATATAATCTCTGTACTAGCGCATTATTTAAAAGATTATCCGCATGAACCGTTAAATTATGATGAACTGGCAAATACAATTATTTCAAAACAACAAAAAGCGGCCTATAATAATTCTCAACTCGAAGAAATATGTAATAACGCTTATGAAAATGCTATTGACAAAATCACACAAGAAGATCTTTTATACCAAATAAATATCACTGAACCAGGAATTCCAGAAAAAGATTTGATAAAATTTGAAAATGAAAAAAAACAAATAAATACAACAGAATTGAATAACGATGAAAATAATTAATTCTGATAAAAAGTTTAATACCTGGATTAATCCGGCAATAATTACCGGCTCAACAGGAATCGGACTTTTAGGAGGATATAGCGGATTCAAAATTAAAAGCAAAACCTATAATGCAAAATTACAAACACAACTACAAACTCTCAAAAATGAAAATGAAACTATTTTACTAGAAATAAATAAAAGTTGTCTTAACAGCGCTAAATCTAAACCTGAATACAAAAATAAAATTGACACATTAGAAAAAGAAGGAAAAATATTTGGACAAGACTATCATTTAAAAGATATTCTTAAACCAGCAGACTTAGCTAATTACAATAAAAATTTAGAAGATTTCTATAACACTATAAAAGAAAATGAAACAGAAATTATAAATCTGGCAGCAAAAAAATTGTCCAAAATCAAACAAAAATATTTAATTACAGGAACCGTTACAGGTTTATTAATAAGTTCAATAGGAGTTATTACAAAAAAATTTGCAGATAAAAAAATAACAGGAGTTGATAAAAGTGCGAGTTAATTCAATTTCTTTTAAAGATTCTATAAATAAACAAAATGCCAACCACAATTCAATTAAACATAACCAATTACAGACACCCTCTCCATATTTAACTTCTGATATAATTTCATTCCAGGGCGACGATGATGACTATCAGGAATATAATTTCTGGTTAGGATTGCCGAATGTAATTACAACAAAAGTTGAAAAAGCTTATGCAAGATATACACTAGAAGAAAAAGACAATAATTGGGAAGAGGCAGCCTCCTATGATTATTATAATCATCAATTAAACAATATGGGCTTCTTTAAATTTTGTTTTACAAAAGCTCCTGAAAGAGAAGAACTGCAATTTTTAAACAGAATAAGAAAATATAGAAGTGAAATATTGAATGAACAAATTAAACAAAAAGAAGAAGAAACAAAAAGATTAGAAAAAGAACAAAAAAACACTCAGATTATAATTGGCGGGAAAATGGACTTACATAAAAAGTTTTTGAACAAAGTTGCCAAAGATTGTCCTAATATTCCTACAGCTATATTGATTCACTCAGGAGATAAAAAAAATCGTGAACAACTCATCAAATGGCTGGAACAACAAACATTAAAAAATCCAAAATATCATGTTGTTGAATTTGATAATGAAGATACATATAAAACAATATACCGACTAGAAACTGAAATACAATATGCAGAAAGCCGATATGATAAATCTAAACAACAAACAATAATTTTTATAAATAATTTTGATGACTCATTAAAAAAAGATAACGGCGCTCTTAAAAATTTATTATTTGAAAATTCCGATTTGAAAAAACCGGTAACTCTGGTATTTCAAACTCAAAATCCTAAAGAACTGGCAAGTGCATTTATCGGAAATGCAAAAAGAATTCCAGTTAAAATAAAGCTGGATGAAAGTATTATCCCTGAAGATTTTCTTCTAACAGACAGATACACCCCTTACTATGACGGCTACAAATATAAAATAGATAAAAGTCATGAAGTTGAATTATACTTAGGTTCATTTGGTACAGACAAATCAACATTATGGATTAACTCTTCTTCAAGAGGCATTATAAAGAAAGTTCTGGATAATATCAGAATAATAAAACAAGAAGAAAAATTCAAAAATGTATCAAAAGTTCAATGTTACGGCTTGGATGAAAATGAAGACAATTTTGGGATGTATCCTATTGATGCTTATACTAAGAATTATGACAGAATTTTTCAAAAAGATTTATAATTATTATTTTTTATCAGAATATCTTATTTGAAAAATTCCTAACAAGGAAGCCATAAATCCGGCTGTTAATGCACCTGAAAACAAAGCTTTTAATAATGGATGTTTGACTTTGGCTGCATCTGATTTTATATGCTGAAAAGCATCAATTGAACGAATAACCCCCAATGAAGCTGAAAGAACTCCTATAGTCAAAAGAGTTTGTTGATCCATCTTCATATACAATTGTTTTTTATTTGCATCTTTACTATTTCCTGTAAAACTAACCGAATACATGGATACCGAATGTATCTTAGCCATAGGTGTTTCCTCCATTATAAGTAGCTAACTTTGCTGATGTTATTTCAGGTTTCATTTTATTTATCATAGAAATAACCTTATCACTATCCATGTTTCCTTTTTTAATAACCCCACAAAGAATTTTCAATTGATTATTACTAAACCTTCCTGCAGGGTTAGAGTCTAAATTTTCACAAATTTTATTCAAATCAAGTTTTTCAGCATAATCTTCCAAATAATATTTCATTATTGACTCTATATCATTGATATTGGCAGGTCCAACATATATTTTGATAAAATTTTGAACCAAATCATCATCAACTTTATCAGGACAATTTGTCGTACCAAAAATAGAAATTCTATTTTCACCATCTGAAATTAACTCTTTCATTTTAGCAAGAGATTTTGGTTTGTTGCGCATTCCTTCTATTTCGTCAATCTGAATAATTGTCCTTTCTTTTTTAAGAGCAAACCTTTCTTTTGCTTGAGATTCAACCTGACACAATTTTTTATAAATAAAATCATCAGGTAAAAAACTCTCTATAGAGTCAACTTTGTTAGACATACTTTGTTCTATTACAGCAGAAGCAAGTACAGTTTTTCCCGTACTGGTAGGACCATAAAAAAGAATTCCTGCCGGTGGAGTATAAGAACTTTTTTCTTTTTCCATCAAAACAGGGGTTATAAATTCAGAAGTAAGTCTTTCTGTAATATGTTTATAACCAGCTAATCGGCCATAACCAAAACCTTTTTTAGGATTTAATATACCTCCAGGTTCCAGATATTTCTTCAAAACATTTTTAAAGTCTTCAGTTGAAAGTTCATCATTTTTACTTTCTAAATCTTGATTATTTTTATTTAATTTTTTTTCTGATGCTTGTATTTTTTCGACTTCTTCTCTATGAATACTATCTTTTCTGTGAAGCCAAGCTTCATTAAATTCCTTTATTTGTTCTTTTGTCATAATTGAAATATTAGAAAGGAAAGACTTATTAGTAAACAACTCTCGGAAAGATTTTTCATCTAAATTATCAAGATCAATTTCCTTCCAAAAACGATGTTCTGATTCTTTAAAAACTTTAAAGGCATCAGGATAAGCTTCAATATTATTTTGCATTTCTTTAATAGATTCTGCAGCATTATGTGAAATAACTTCTCCCACCCCAAAATCAAAGAAATCATAAATCGCCGTAAGCATAAAAGCATCTTTAAAAGCATCCTGCGCAAGCTGTTTGACATTAACATTTTCATTGTTCTTAAATTTATTGAAATTAGCCAACATCTTAGCACCAAAATTAAAAGCAAAACTATATCCAAGTTTAGTGGCATTATAATCTTCTAAAAGCCCCATAACGGATGAAATTATTTCCTTATCTGATTTTGGAATATTTTCGTAAGCATGTTTAATCATTTCAGGGTCAAAAGAATCGCTAATTGTATTGGAACCTAAGTTAAACAACTCAGACAAATCTCCAATTCCTCCAAGAGCAGCTCTTAAACCAAAATATGAGGCAAATTCTATTGACTGCTGCTTAAGTGTCATATTATTTTCTCGAACTCGTTTTAAAAAACCTCTCCCCATTTTCTCTGTCAGCATAAAACTCAAAGAACCATGTGCTGCTGCACTGGCTTTAGCTATTCCGGCATTAGTCCCACCTCCAGAGGCTAATGAAGCACCGGTTGCAACTGAAGCTGCATGTGAAACCCAACCGCCAACATCAACAAGGATTTTAGCACCTTCTGTTCCAATTACGGCAGCTGAAAACATTTCTTTCGCAGTGTATTCAGCAGCAGCCCAAAACGGAACTTGAAGATAATCCTGCATTTTCAAAAACATTATGCCCTGTAAAGGACGTAAAAGATATACATCCGTACTTCCCAGACTAAATGCACCTGCCCCTGCCGAAATTAATGAACATGCCGCAGCAAACCCGTGTACTAAATTTTTACAATATCTTTCCTCGTCCTTTGCTATCCCACCCAAAAATACAGGAGCAGTTTTTTTATCGTACTTATCTTCTTCTAAAAGTTCAAGATACTCCTTGAAAAAATTATAAAGTTGGGTATAACCCTTTATTTTAAAATCAGTTTCTGGGGAATAGTCCTCTGAACTGAATAATTTTTCAAGTTCAGAAGATGATTTTTCAACCATAAATTTACAGAAATTCAGTTTAACAAGCGGATTTGTTTCAATTAATTTAAAATCCTCTACTGTACCAAAAATAGGTTTTTTATGGTCAAAATTATAATTAAAATATTCCTGCGAAGTTTTATAATCCTGAAGAAGTTTTTCTTTATTAAAAACATTTACCAGTTTACTTCCATCATTAGGATTATAATCCGAAATTAAATTATTATTGCCAGAATAATAAGATTCTTCCTGCTGTTTACGCTTTGTATAATTATTATAATCAGGTATAGGCTGTATAAATACTGGCTGCACTCTAAGCATATTATTATGCCTCATTAGATAAATGTTCAAACAATTCAGATATCCAATCAGCCAATCCAGAACCTCCACTCGGAATCTCAGGCGCATCAGGAGCACCACTATCAAGCAAATCTGCATCAGTATCAGTATCAGTATGAACACCAGCTTCACCAGCATTTATATGATGAGATGACAATTTTGCTATAAAATCATCCATAGAATCTATATGTACCATAGAAGCATACTCAGGAACATTTTCAGAAATATATCTTTGCAAATTCATATCATTTACAAATTCAGCAATATTTGCAAGAGTTTTATCATCAATATTATGAGATTTTAATGCCTCTGCAAGATGTTCATCAATAGAAACATGAGTAACATTACCATGTGCATCATGGAAGGAAATAACTTTATTCCCAAATATATCATAAGTATTTTCATCATGACGTCCGGCTACATAATCTCTTATTTTTTCCGCAAGATTCCTATCATCATTAGGAAGAATTTTTTGTGGCAAATAACCATATAACGCATTATATTCTTCAGGAGTCATTTCATATTGTGTAATAAAATTTTCTCTCGTAATAGCCGGAGCGATAGGAACATGCTGAGCCCAATCTGGATCCCATGGGTTTATCGGATAACCTGAACCAAAATTAGGAATTGAAACACTATGAAGCTCGCCATCGATTTTCATAGCAGATATATTGCGACTAGGATCAATAAATATTCCATTTTCTTTGTCTATATATTTATTGTTAAGCAAATCTATATCAATATTGCCATCTTCACTTTTGTACACACCCTTTGCCGCATCTGCATATTGAATTTTTGAAGGATCAATATTTATTGGGGTTCCTTCTATAGATAATTCACCCGTTTCCGCATTAGCATGAATTTTTGACTCCACAAAATCGCGTGTACTCATAAAATAAGTTCCATCAGGTAAAAATATATCTTCCGAACTTTGATTTCCCGCAAGAGCAGAGGTAACCCCTATACCTAATAAAAGCGGTACCCCTACAAACCCAGCTCCAACTAATACATCTTTAACTGTCATTCCGCTATCAGCTTTTTCAGATTTACCAGAAAAAGAAACATTAGAAGTTTTTATAAACATATCCGGTTTTGTTTGTAAATCGACTCGAGGTTGAAAATTGTTATTACCTGCAAAAGTAATATTAGGTTGAATAAACGGTTTTACCGTCGAAAATTGAATATGCATAAAATCACTCCTAAATATAATATCCACACTATTTTCTATAGTATAAAACTAAGAAAATATTTTTTTGATTTTTAAAACTTTAAATTTACAAAAATTAATAAAAATTATACTCTAAAATCGACCCTCACAAGGTTCAAAACAAAAATTACAACAACCATTTGACAAGTTGTATTCTAACAGATTATAACCATCACGTATAATAACAGGTTTCGAACAATTTTTACAATAAGTACTTGAAGTTTTAGTATTTGATAAATTTCCGGTATAAACATATTTTAAACCGACATCAGATGCTATTTTGTATGCTTTTAAAAGCGTCGAAAATTCTGTATGTTTTCTTTCGGAAAATTTATATCTAGGGAAAAATGCACTAAAATGAAGTGGAACATCATCACCTAAATTATTCAAAATCCAGCTACATTGATTAGTTAACATTTGTTCGCTGTCATTTTCTCCCTCAATTAGCATTGTAGTTAATTCAAGCCAGCATTTTGTTTCTTGCTTTACATATTTTATTGTTTCTAAAACAGGTTCCAAATGTGCATGGCAATTTTTTGAGTAAAATTCTTCGCTAAAGCCTTTTAAATCAATATTTGCAGCATCCATATATTTAAAAAATTCTTTAGCCGGTTCATGATTTATATATCCAGATGTTACTGCAACTGTTTTAATTCCAAATTCGGAACACAATTTTGCAGTATCAATTGCATATTCAAAAAATATTATCGGATCATTATAAGTAAATGCAACACTCTTACAGGCATATTCTTGAGCAATTCTAACAATTTCTTGCGGAGAAGTTTTATTTAACAAATGGTTATCCGACCTGCTTTTAGTCGTTTGCCAATTTTGACAAAATTGGCAACCCATATTACAACCTAAAGTTCCAAAAGACAAAACTGAACTATTCGGATAAAAATGATAAAGTGGTTTTTTCTCAATAGGATCAATAGCAAGTCCTGTATTATAACCGTATGTATCCAAAACAATCTCACCATTTATATTTTTTCTTACATGGCAAAATCCTTCCTGACCTTCTTTTAGGATACAATTCCTAGGACAAATCGTACACTGAACCTTATCATTCTTTAGAATGTTTTGATATTTCATAAAATATATTATAATACTTTTATGAAAAAAATTAAACAACCATCTGTAGCAGGAACATTTTATACTGCTAACAGTAAAGATTTAAAAGAACAAATAACAAACTTTGCAAAAGAAAATAAAAATCAATATGTAATATCTACAAGAACCGTTATAGTTCCTCATGCAGGTTTGATATATTCAGGACGGCTGGCTTATGAAGGTATTAATCAACTTGATAAAAATCTAAAAAATATTTTTATATTTGCACCTGCACACAGAGTAGGGTTTTCAGGACTCGCACTTACAAGCTTTGACAGTTGGGAAACTCCACTCGGGCATATTGACATAAACCAAGACATAAATAAAGAACTAGCAAATAAATTTAATGCAAATTTCAACGATGATGCAATCCAGCCTGAACATTCCATAGAAGTTCAAATTCCTATTATTCAGTCTGTTTTTCCTAATATAAAAATTATTCCAATTCTCATTGGCAGGCAAAACCCTGAACTAATCGAGCAGATAATTTCTTATTATTACCCAAATAAAGAGAATGGTTTTATCATTTCATCTGACTTAAGCCATTTTCTATCAGATGATGAAGCTGTAAAAACAGACAGCGTTACAGCTTACATGATTGAAACAGGAGCTGTAGGAAATTTTACACATGAACAAGCATGCGGAGCAACAGGAATTATTGGCTTGGTTAAATTTGCAAATAAAAATAATTTTTCTCTGATTAGAATAGATATGACAAATTCTTCAGCCGTAACTAATGATTTTTCAAGCGTTGTTGGCTATGGTTGCTGGTTTTTATATGAAGGAAGTAAAAATAAATTTTTGAAAGAATATTATTCAAAATTTATAATTGATATATGCGCTCTAACAATAAAATCACAATTTATCAAACAAGAAGTTCATATTAAATACCCGCAAGTATTTAGCCAATACGGGGCAAGTTTCGTAACTCTTGAAAAAAATAACAATCTCAGAGGATGTATAGGTTCAATCATTGCTCGAAAATCACTAATAGTGGATTTAGTTTCTAATGCTCAAAATGCAGCATTCAAAGACCCAAGGTTTAATCCGGTTCAAAAAGAAGAATTAGATACATTAAAAATAGCCGTATCACTACTTTCCGAACCTAAACCAATAGATTTTCAAGATGAAGAAGATTTATTAAATCAAATCAAACCATACCAAGATGGGATTATTATACAGGAAGGCAATTATCAAGCAGTTTATTTACCGTCCGTGTGGGAACAAATTCCTGATAAAAAAGAATTTTTAAATTCATTAAAAATAAAAGCTGGACTACAACCGGACTATTTTTCAAAAACCTTTGCAGCATATAAATTTACAACTGAATATATAAAATAATTTTATAAAATTATTTAAATTAAAAAATGACAACTCACTTAATCAATTTACAATATATAAAAAAAACAATATAATAAAATTTATTGTAAAAATATTAAGGAGATTATATGGAAGGAATTAAGAAAAAATTTGGTCCTTTAGCCAATATTGAATTTGATAAACTATTTGTTGGTCAAATATTCTCTCACTTTGCAGATGCAATAGTACAATTTTTACTTGTAGCAATATTGCTGAAATATTCCGCGAGTGCAGGTAAATCTATTGCAACAATGTTTTTTGTGTTTATGTTACCTCAATTTATATTGAGTCCTTTTTCCGGAGCAATATGCGACAGATTTTCAAGAAAAGCTATCCTGTCTATAAGCTGTTTTTACAGAACATTCGTCATTGCTGCAATAATAACTCTATTACCATATTACATCTCCGACAATATCATTTTAATATCTGCATTTTTACTAGGTTGTGGAGCAGCATTTTTCTATCCTGCCAAAATGGCTTCTGTTACTAATATTATTAAAAGCTCACAATTAAAATTTGCAAATGCCCTCACAGCATCTATTGGCGCAATCGCACTTTTACTCGGGGCTTTCATTGCAAATTTTCTGACAAAGTTCGGAATTGCTACAGCATTTATGAATATTGGAATAATGTATATGATAGCCGGAGTCCTAACAGGAATTATAAAATTTGAAATTCCGCAAAATTATTTTGTCAGAAAAGAAAATGATATAAAAATAGCTTTAAAATATTTAGAAACTCATAAAAGAGCATTTTATCTTGTAATCCTTTCTATATGCTTGCAATTTATTGTTGCAGTTTTTTCAAACAGCTTGAATGCTTTAATTACAGATTATTACGGCTTAAGTTTTTCAGATTTAACATATTTAAGAACAATTTTGGGGATTGGGATTGTAACAGGTATGGCTGTAGCTATTTATTTCTCAAGATTAATGCGAATTCCGCATCTGTTTGCCAGTGCTTTCATCATATTATGTATTGCATTGATTACTGCCCCGCTATGTAGAAGTGTAAATAGTGCCTGGATTTGGCTATTACCTATTGGTATGGCAGACGCAGTAGTACTTGTTATGTTAGATACAATTCTTCAAAAAGTTACTCATGACAGGGTACGTGGTAAAGTTTTCGGTCTACAGCTTACATGTTCAACTTTCAGTTTTTTAGCAGGAACAGCCATTGTTGCAAATATTATAGGATTTATTAATCCGTTAAATGTATTTAAAGGCATTGCATTTTTATCATTTATATTAGCCGCTATAATACTAATATTTGACAAATCGTTCAGATACTTCTTATTAAAAGCTACTTTAGGTCAGATTTTTTTAATCCTTTTCAGATACCGAGTTGAAGGAGCTGAAAATATTCCAAGGAAAGGAAAAGTCATACTGGCAGGGAACCATACAGGTCATCTTGATCCTTTTATTATACAAATGGCAACAAACCGTCAACTTTGGTTTGTAACAGGACCTGCAGCTTTTAAAGTTCCTATTATCAGACACTTATTAAAATATTATAATGTTTTACCGCTAAAATTCGGTAAAGGAATAGAAGCAATAGAATCAGCAGTTCAAAAACTAAATTCAGGAGAAGCTGTAATAATTTTTCCTGAAGGAAAATTTACCACAGACGGCAATATTTGCAAATTCAACCGTGGTGTTGGCATTATGGCAAAAGAAACCAAAGCCCCGATTGTTCCATTTGCAATAAAAGGTGGATTTGAATCCTGGGGAAGAAATCGTGCCTTACCCAGATTGTTCAATACTATAATAATTCAATTCGGGCAACCAATTACCGATTGTGATTATAATGAATCTACTCCTGAAAAAGAAATTGCACATGAACTACAAACAAGAGTAAATTTTATGAAGAAATCTCTCGAAAGACGTGCATTCTATAAGATTGATCGTAAACTTTACTCTAACTTTCTCGATTTAATGCAGGAAAAAGGTGATATCTACGGACAGGTCAAAGCATTAAGCATTAAAACAAAAAATGGTTATGAATCTCTAAGTTATCTGGAAATTGGCAGAAGAGCTAAAAAATTCGCCAATTATTTAATTGAAAATATGAATACCAAACGAGGTGAACGAATTGCTATAATATGTGAATCCAGACCTGAATTTTCTATTGGAGTATTTGCCTCTATCCAAACAGGTGCAACGATTGTACCGTTAGACGTTAAATTAACCGTTTCAGAACACACAAATATTTTAAACGACTGCAATCCGAGATTATTGTTTTGTTCAAGTCATTATTTAGAACATGCAATAGAAGTAAAAAATAATGTTAAATCAATTGAAGAAATTTTTGTTCTGGATGATGAAGAAAATAAAAATAATGAAATATACTCACAACCAAACATTCATTTAGTATCCACCTTAAATGCCGATATTGAAAAAGATATAGGTAGTCCTCGTTCTTTAGATGAAACAGCATTAATTGTCTATACATCAGGCACAACAGGAAATCCAAAAGGAGTAATGATTAGCTTTGGAAATATATATTCTCAACTTCGCGACTTTGAATATATGTTTAAACTAAGTAACAAACACACTTTATTATCTATACTACCACTTAACCATTTACTTGAACTTGATTGTGGTTTTTTTGGAATGTTATATATGGGTGCCAAAATTGTATACATTAAATCTCTTAATCCTAAAGAACTTACCACTACAATGAAAGAAAAAGGAATTACAAACATGATAGTAGTTCCTCTTGTTGCTAAAATGTTAAAAAATAGTATTGATAAACAAATCAAAAAACAACCTAAAGCAGCGCAAAATACATTCAAAATTCTATATGCATTGGCAAAATTTATGCCACGCGGAATCCGTCGGCTTATGTTCAAATCAATTATTGATGGTTTAGGTGGAAAACTCGAATGTTTCATTTGCGGCGGAGCACCATTAGAAGATAGTGTAGCCGAATTTTTTGAAAGAATTGGGGTTCCGGTATTTCAAGGGTATGGACTGACTGAGACATCACCAACAATTTCCACAAACAGATACGGTCATTCAAAAATCGGTACTGTTGGCAAGCCATTACCTTCTGTGAGAGTAAAAATTGCAGATAACGGAGAAATCCTTGCTTCAGGTCCTAATGTTATGCAAGGCTATTATAATAAACCGGAAATGACTGCAGAAGTAATTGATGAAGATGGTTGGTTTCATACCGGAGATATAGGAGAAATTGATAAACAAGGATATATTAAAATAACTGGTAGAATTAAAAATATGATTGTCCTTGGTGGCGGTAAGAAAATTTTTCCTGAAGAAGTCGAAGCTGTTTTAGAAACATCCGAACTTATAAAAGAAGTTTGTGTAATGTCATTAACAATAAAATCAGGTAACAAAGCCGGAACAGAAGAAGTTGGTGCAATTATTGTTCCAAACGACGAATTACAAAAACAATCTGACGAAGAAATTCAAAACATATTGGAAAAAGAGGTAAAAAGACTTGCTGAAACAAATCTTGCCCCTTATAAAGCCCCAACAGTTATAATTCTCCATCGGGAAGAACTGCCAAAAACCTCAACAAGAAAAGTAAAAAGAAAAGATTTAAAAGAATGGTATGACCAACAAGTTATTACCAAATAAATTACTCAAAATATAAACCTGATACAGACATAAAATTACCGGAATCCAAACTTTATTATTTCAAAAGTTTATCAAGGACTCCGGTAATTTCAAGCATTTTAGCTTCTTTATCAGCCTCATTGTCTGACTCAAAAGATTTTTTTATACAATTAGAAAAGTGTGCTTTTAGAATTTCAAAATTAATTTTCTTTAAAATAGACTGACTAGCCAAAATCTGAGTACTTATATCGATACAGTACCTATCTTCTTCAACCATCTTAATTAAACCGTCAATTTGTCCCCTAACCGTCCTTAACAACCGAATAATCATTGTTCTGTCTGCTTGCATATTTCTCTACCTCACACTTAATCCCGTTATACATTATATAAATTATAATTTTCGGAGCATAGTATCACAACTATACCCCGAAAATTTCATCAATAAATATTTAATCTTCACAATCACACTTATTTTTTCTAAATAATCTAAATTTACGGGATTTACAATCACATTTTTCTAATTTTGAAGATTCACAAGATTCTGCATTATCCTTAGCACAAGTACAATCTTCATCGCATGTACATTGTTCACCATCTTGGCAACCACAAGTATAATCCTTATCACATGTACACTTTTCGCCATCCTGACAACCGCAAGTACAATCTTTTGAACATTCACATTGCGTTTTTGTTGAATTCGGGCAAGAAGATTGTTCGCAAGCCAGAACCGTATTTGCACTAAAACACAATGCACCTAACAAAAATAAACTGGTAAATAATTTGTACATAATGCCTCCTTTTAAATACCTACACCCCGAGGGGGTATATGTATATATTAAAAAAGCCTTTGAATTTTGTCAAGTAAACCAAAACATTACATAAGAGCTAAATAATTATAACCCACATGGCCTACGTGAAAATACGGACTTGTTAACTATTTGAATAATCTTTATAATGTGAACATTTAAGATTATCCAATAAATGAAAACATAAAATAAAAATGGTGTTTTATATAATGATATAGATTCTTTAACCAGTGAGTATGCTTCTTATAAAACAAAAATAAAAGATAAAGTAAAATATCAATTTGGAGACGTAAATGTTCCGGAAGTTGTATTGCATGAAAATAATTACTTGATACGTACGACTTCAATAAAAATTATCGTTTTGAGTGGGCTTATATTCTAGTGTATGGGATAATTACATTAGGCGGAGTATGCATGTTCTATATTTCATTGTTTGGTATTTGGAAGATACAAGATAAACTGAAGAAAAAAAAATTTTAAAAACTATCCAATTTAATTGTGTATGAACATACAGAAAGGACTTTTTTATTTGCCCAAAGAGAATTTTGGTGCAAGCTTGGTAAAATCCTCTAAAAATCGAACCGAGTAAATTCTCTTAAATTCGCGAAAACCATTACGGTGCGGCAAATTTGGTATTAAAAAAGAGGCTATCGTAAGCCTCTGAATTTTAATGGTGGAGACGGTGGGAGTCGAACCCACGTCCAAAATGGATAAAAATAAACCTCTACGAGTGTAGATTTTAATTTTCTCAACTGATTCAGGAAAAAATCACAACCCTATAAAGCAGTCCTAGGTTTTATTTAAAGGAAACTCTAAACCTTTGATGGTTAAATCTTGATATAGTTACCATCAATTACTATACTGCATCTTGCATAATTGACCCATAAATCCGGCAAGATGGGACTTATAAGTAGCTATTCATCAAAGGATTATGCAGCTAAAGCATAAGCTCTAGAGAAATCTGCTTTGATTACATTATCATTTTTAGCATTTAATTTGTTTTGCTCGTTGATAACCGTGAACAGCGCACGGACTCGCAGCCTATTTTCACCAAACATCCTGTCAAATCCAAAACGTCCCCTTGAATTTATAATCTAAACACCTGCATTCTTAAAAATAACATTACAAGATGTTTCCGGATGCTTCTATTCGATGTTGTAAATGTACTGTGAATACATTATAAAACTTTTGTATATTTTTTTCAAGAGATACAATTTAAAAGTCCATTTAAATAAATTTTTATAAAATATTACATAATGTAACAAAATTTATAACTATATTAAAGATTTACCACAAAATATCCGTAACTACAGGTAATAATACTACTACCAGAAAGGAAAAGATACAAAGCCATGGGCATGAGTGCATCACAAGCAAGATTTTTAAGTCTTACAGCACGCAAGAACAATGTGGAATTCGAAGGACAGCAGATTAACCAACAAAGAACTACTCTGTCCAACCAATCCGCAAGTTACTATAGCGAGCTTTGCAATATGAGTGTACCTACTCCGCCTTCTATTGATGATTATACAAAAGTATCTTACACTTTCGATGATGGTGCTCTTACTAACACCATTACTTCAATGATTGCCAGAGGTAATAATCAATATTCAATCAGTTACATTCAGCAATGGCAAGATGATTATTCTATCGTTTCAGCTTCTTCAAGTCTTATTTCTAAAACGGATGCAGGAGAATATAAAGTAGGTTCTTCTACTTTAAGAATTTTAGGTACTGTTGGCGAATATAGTGCTGATGAATTAAAAGC
>CDZR01053182.1_pt1 | contig 73296 bp, 76 predicted proteins | sample 554781 | NCBI WGS metagenome assembly CDZR01 (sample SAMEA3182065, study PRJEB8094) | gut metagenome | biome: human; feature: gut; material: Stool; isolation source: human stools | place: Canada | collected 2013-01-28
CTGTGGAAGTAGAAAACGATGACAAATATACTGATGGTTATGCAACAAGTAATATAAATTGTTATTCACTTGGTTCATCAACAAAGACTAAGGAAGTATTAAATCAACTTGGTTCTGTTGAAAAAGATTCTACAGGAAGATATATTTCTTTGACATTATATCAAACAGATGAAAACGGACAGATTGTAATTGATCCTGATACAGGATTACCTATATCTACCGAATATTCATTAACAACTAATACATCTACAGATGAAGATGCGTATAATGACGCAATGAACCAATATAATTATGATCAAAACCAATATGATAAAAAGATTCAGGATATCAACTCAAAGTTAGAAGTTGTACAGCAGCAGGATAAGAGCTTAGAGTTAAATCTTAAACAGCTTGACACTGAAGAAAATGCTATTTCTACTGAAATTGATGCTGTTAAGAAAGTTATTTCTAAAAACGTTGAATCCAGTTTCAAAACGTTTAATGCTTAGTTAATCAAAACGCAAAAATAAGATAAACAAAATAAATCAGAAACTGCACAAATCAGCTTCTGAAAAAATATACAAAAATTTTCCTTTCCCTTTTTCCTATTGATTTTCCAACGACTCGTAAAACAGTCGTTTTTTTTTGTTATTTAAATATTTAACAAACAAAAAGACCAATAATATCATTGGTCTTTTTGTTTGTTTGCGTATATGTTGTTTTATTTAAAAGTTCAATGTTTTAATACTTTGCACAGTTTGAAATTTACTAATTTCTCTCAAGTATTGTTCTAAAGCCATATAACCATTATAAATTTCATTAGAAATAGAAGCATATCTGCTTGCTTCTAAAAATTTTAATTCTTTTACTCTTATTAAGAGAATATTATCAGAATCCTGTCTTAGATGTTCATCTTCAGATACTGACCATTTTTGTAAAAGAGACAGTTCATCATACATCTGTTTCATTGTAGTAAACTCTAAAATATTAAAATCATATTTTTCTAATAAAGATTTTTCAACATTAGAAATTCTGCTCATACAAGCTTGAAATTTAAAAACTTTTTTTATAATCAAATAATTATCCGCAATTCGTTTATGCGAAGATGGAACATTATTTTTTGCCAAAAGAGCAGCAAAAGAACGAGATGTGAATGAATCTTTTTCATTCGAAAATGCACTCTTTGATGTTAAGTCAAATTCTGATTTTCTTTCTACCATAGGTTCTAACATTCTTCCTCCGATTATATGTCGATAATAAAATAATAAAATTCGTTTGTCATGATTTTTTGTCAAATTATTTACAATTGTTAAAAAATACAAAATCAAAAAGAAAAATCATGTTACTAAAAGGCTTCTACACTCAAGTTAACCACCCTTTTTTATATTATAAAAAAATGCCATAAATCATGTTGACTTTTATACAAAAAAACTTAAATTTATCATGTTAAAAATCATACGAAAGTATGACCCTTTTGTAATAAAAATATGTTAAAAATGATAATATAAAATACCGGACCGGAAGGTGGATAAAATCTATGGGATTGAGCTTAAATAATATATACCAAAGACCATACGTCAAGCAAGACGCCAAAAATCCTGTAAAAAAAAGAGAAGAGGAAGAAAAATCCTCTGCCGCTAATACGCGTCGGGAAGAACAAACCAATCAAAATTCACAAAGCAAAGGACTTCAATATGTAGAACAAAAGCAACCTACATATACACCGGCTTATGAACAAAAATTTAATTTTGCACCAAACGGATACTCAAATGTTAATATAAATGCCACCCCGCACCAACATCAAACCGGTAATACCGTTAATACTCAACCTGTTAGTGCAGCTGCTCAAAATAAAATTGACAGCCAAATTAATATTGCGCAAATACTGAAAGATTTGAAAAATACAGCACTTGCAATTGGCACCCCAGATGAGCTTAATGAAGAAGTTAACGGATATATTAATTTAATAGAAAAACAAGTAAAAAAAGAAAACCCTAATACAAAACTCGTAAAATCTAATCTGAAAAATGCGGCATCCATTCTTGACGGGTATATTTCAGAAACACTAAAAAAAGAATCTCAAGTTGTAGAAAAATGGGTTGAAGCTCTATTTTTACAAAAAATTGACTACCACTATGATGAAGATAATATTAATGAAAGATTCTTAGTCAAATTTCCTGACGGCTCAACAAGCCAAACAAAACGCCAAGAAGAATTGCAGGAAACCTCTCAGGCTGAAAATATTCCACAAGAAGCCAGAGAAAATTCGAATGTCATTCCTATTTCCGTTGCCGGTCAAACAAATTCCACAAAAATTCCACAGGACAAACAGTTAAAATCATTATTTATTCAAGCAAAAAAATACGCTTATGCAAAAGATCCGGAAAAAGCAATAAAAGCATTTGAACAAGCTCTCAATCGGGCAATGGAAATTGACGACACTGAAACTTCAGGGAAAATATACTACGAAGTCGGAAAAATATACGACGATCATGATTATCTTGCTCAAGCCTTGAAAAGTTATAATCAGGCTGCAAAGTTGTCAAAAGATGAAAATGTAAAGACAAAAGCTCATTATTCAATGGCTCAAATTTATGATGATGTAAATCAAATTACTCCGGCACTCGATCATTACATTACAACAGTATCCTTTGCAGGAGAAGCCGAAAACATTCCGGCACAATCCGCATCATTAACTAAAATCGGTAATATTTATACAGATATGTACGATAAAGAAGCATTTAACTATTACGACACAGCATACAATCTGGCTAATGAGACCGAAAATTATAACCTGAGGGGATTTGTGTCATCTAATACTGCAGGTGCATATACAAAGTTTGATGAACCGGAAAAAGCTCTTAAATCATATTCTCAAGCAGTAAAAAATTATACAACTGCAGATTCACCCGTAAAAACTGCCCAGAATTATATGTCAGCAGCAGATATAATGGTTGAATTTAACTGCATTAATAAAGCAATGACACTTTTAAATAAGGCTCAAAAGTATGCTCGCCAAACAGATAATATTAATTTGATGAATGAAATTAATACTAAAATAAAACAGTTACAAGCTCTTGATGTAAAATAAATCATTTCAAAAACAAATAATTTTTATTTACATAAAATTTCACTTAAAAATACCGGGAAATTACATGCAACAATTATTTTTCTTGTTGATATCCAAAATTCTTTAGAACATTTTGTTTTTTTCGCCAGTCTTTTTCAACTTTTACTTCTAATTCAAGATAAACTTTTTTATCAACAATTTTTTCTAATTCTAAACGAGCTTCCGTACCGATTTTTTTAAGTAAATTTCCACCTTTACCTATCAAAATTCCCTTTTGGCTCTTTTGTTCACAGTAAATAGTTGCATATATTTTATCAATTTCTTCTTTTTCAAAATAATTAGTTACTTTGACAGCTACTGAATGAGGAATTTCATCTGAAGTATTAAGAAGAATTTTTTCTCTAATAATTTCTTCGGTTACATCTCTCATTGTCTCTTCTGTTACAATATCCTCAGGATACAGAGCCTCTCCTTCCGGTAATTTTTTATAAATATTTTTTAAAAGCGTATCTATATTTCGACCTGTTTTAGCAGAAATCCTCACAACCGGAACATTTTCATTAAATAATGTTTTATAAGTCAAAAGATTTGCTTCTATTTTTTCCGTTTTTTTAACTTTATCAACCTTATTCATAACAATAATTAACGGAATTTTCGTCTGTAAAATATTTTTAGCAATCCAATTATCACCTTTTCCTGCAGGTTCAGAACCGTCTACCAAAAATAATATTACATCCGCATCTGGAATCGAAATTTTTGCCTCATCAAGTAAAAATTCACCTAACTTATTCAATGGCTTATGCACACCAGGAGTATCAACAAAAACTATTTGTCCTTCATCTGTTGTATATATTCCCTTAATTCTTTTTCTTGTTGTCTGAGCTTTATCCGTTGCAATCACAATTTTTTGCCCGAGAATCTGGTTTAAAAGTGTTGATTTACCTACATTTGGACGCCCAATTATTGATACAAATCCGCTTTTCATGAATTTATTGTAACATAAATCTCAAAATTTTTTAATAAAGTAGCAATTTTTTTTACTATCGAGTATTATATAAATAGTAGTGTATTTGTTAGATTAGTAGAAACGTTATATGATTAATAAAAAAAGTATTATAATTGCAGCTATTTTAACTGTTTTAACGACAAGTTTTACAGCTGCTGATGCAACAACAGGTTCTAACAACCTTTTACAAATGGATGTAAAAAGATCTTCTGCAGTTGATTCTGTTGATGTTACTTTTTACACTACAGGTGATTCGCAAAACACTATTGTTACAAGAAAATCTCCTAACCGCTATGTCGTATTACTGCCAAATGTTGCCGGCTCAAGTTCAATCGTTCCAAGCTTAGGAGGAGTTAAAGATTTAATCACTGATGTTCAGGTAAAAAATGTTAATGATGGTATAGGCGGTTATACCAAGATTACATTTGGAACAACAAAACCTGTAAATATTAAAACTTACATGAAAAAAACTGCTCCTCTGACTCAGGCTCAAAAAGATTATAAAAATTTAATTGCACAAAATAATAAAACAGCAGCCAAACCTCAAGCTAAACCGGTTGAACAAAAAACTGCAGCAACAGCACCAAAACAATCAACAACACATACTCAAACCCAAAAACAGCAAACAAAACCGGTTCAAACAAATGAAGTTAAAGTTACAAATAAAACAAATACACAAAATAATAACAAACAATTATCTTTACCAAAGATAAGTTTTACCCCTATAAATGTGCAAAATGCAAAAACAGAACAACAAAAAGCTTCACAACCCCAAAAAACACTTCAACAAAAAACTCAAGAAAAAATACAAGAACCTAAAACAGTTAATACAACATCATTAACAGAAAGTAATTATGTTCCAAAAATGAAATTTGACGCAAATGGAAAGCGTGAAATTGATTTAGAACCAAGAGTTACGCATGAAATTGTGAAAGAAAAACAAACTAAATCAGTAAAAATAGATCCTACATTTGAGATTCCTGAGGAAAATCAAATTCAAAACCAAAATAATTCAATTCAAGACCAGTCAAATGCTGAAGAAACACCGCAAACAGAAGAATCTTCTAATTTTCATTTGCCTATATGGCTAATGGCAATATCAGGTGCAGCTCTCGGACTTTTGATATTATTTCTTGTGTTCGATGCAGTATCACATGCTGCAGAAAAAGATGCTGACAGATTAAAATCTTTCTTTAATATTTCTTCTAAAAATCAAGCCAGACGAAGAAGACGTGAATTTCATGATATTATCAATGATGATAATTTAAACTGGCAGGAAAAATACAAAAAGTATACCGAAACAGACAGAAAACTTCATCCAGTCAAACAATCAAATGATATGTCTTATGTAACAGATATGTCTGCCTCCAAAAAGGCATTTATTGAAAAATCTGAAAATATTGCCGGTAAAGGGTTTGAATCAGATAGAAGAAAGTTAAAAAATGAAACACTTAATCAAAATTTAAGCAACGAAACTCAAAACACATCAAATATATCTTCTGATATTCAAAATACCTACAAACAACCTACGGCATTGAATTTTAGGCAAGTAACGGATAGTATACAAAATATACCAAAAGACAAAACCGAAGAAATAAAAGAAAATTTAAGAGCTAAAATATCACAAATGGAACACTCTTTAGCCAATACACCTCAAATGGAACCTCCGGAAGAAGTTTCTAATGATGTAAAATCTGAAGATGATTCCATCATGGGTACTTTTCATGATATAAAGTTAAAATCATTTGCAAAAACAGTAACACTAAAAGAAACACACAGAAGCCTGATTGAAGATGATAAAAAACAAACAAGAAATAAATCTTATAAAGAAGGAAGATTTGTTAAACTAAAAAATTCACCTCTGAGTGTTAATAGAAGAAAATCTGCAAGTTCAGATTTGACTGTTTCGGACTTGGTTAATACAGGGAATAGATATTTGAATAATAGTAATGGGGAAATGAAAATGGACAAACAAAATGAAAATTATCTTCTATCTTCTTTAGACGAATATATGTCAATTCTCGATTCTGAAGAAGAAAAAAGAACACTTACAATGCAGAAAGATACTGTAGCAGAAACTCTTTCTCAAGTTAGACCTTCAGAAACAATGAGCCGTTCAGGAATTACAAATCCAATATCAAGGGCATCAAACCCTATGAACAGACAAAAAAATGAACCAACTCATTATATGAATGGTTTAATTGTCAAATCAGGATACAATATTGATGCAGAAAAAGGATTTTATGTAGTTAATCTAGACGGGGTTTCCGCATTGGTCGGAAGAATAAAAGATGATATCTTCATTTTGAAAAAATTTGACTACATTGTAGATAAACCACTTCAGGTAAGACTTGATTACGGTAGTGTTTATATTGTGAAAGTAGGCGGTTTCAAATGTCTCGTCGATGTTTCAAAAAATAAAATGGGAACACTTATTGAAATCTAAATTAAAAAATGAATAAAAAAATTATCACAGCAATTTGTTTAATAATAGGAGCGAGTTTGTTTTGCTGCACAAAATTTTTTGTCCAAAATCATTTCCCTCAAAAAACAGTTGTGCAATTTGCTTCTTGGGGTTCTGAATCTGAAATAAGCATTCTTAAACCAATTTTAGAAGATTTTGAAAAACAAAATCCTAATATAAAAATTAATTTTTTACACATCCCGCAAAATTATTTTCAAAAAATACATTTACTTTTCGCCTCTAACACAGCACCGGATGTAATATTCATAAATAATCAGTACCTCCCTGTTTATGCAAACGCAGGAGTTCTGGAAGATTTAACCCCCTATACTGAAAATTTTGAACTAAACAAATTTTATAAAAAATCTGTTGAATCCTTGAGTTGGAAAAATAAAGTTTATGCAATTCCAAGAGATATTTCAAACCTTGTAATCTTTTACAATAAAGATATTTTTGACAAAAATAATGTCCCCTATCCAAAACAAAATTGGACTTTTAAAGAATTTTTACAAACAGGACAAAAATTAACCCACACACCTGACGTTTTCGGGATATCTTTTGAAGAAGAACCATTATTTTTTCTTCCGTACCTGACAAGTGAAGGCGGTGGATTTGAAGAAAATAAATTTAACTCAGAAACAAGTAAACAAGCTCTCGCTTTTTATTCTGATTTAAGAAACAAATATCATATTGCACCACGAAAAGAAGAAGCAGCGAGTGCAACAATGGCACAAATGTTTTTACAAGGGAAATTAGCAATGCATCTTTCCGGAAGATGGCTTGTACCAAAATACAGACAAGAAGCTAAATTTGATTGGGATATCACGGAATTTCCACACGGAAAAAAGGGAAGCATAGTCCCATTGGATTCATCAGGATGGGCAATTGCAAAATCATCAAAACATAAACAAGAAGCAATAAAATTAATTCAATATCTTTCGTCTTCAGAAAGCTCTATAGAATTTACCAAAAGCGGCTTAATCGTTCCCGCAAGAATTGATGTTGCCGAATCAAATGTATTTTTAGATAATCAAAAGCCAAAAAATGCAAAAGTATTTCTTTCTGTAATAGAAACATCACAACCCACTCATGTTTCTGTTAACTACAGAGAAGTATTGGATAACATAAAAAAACAAACAGAATATATTTTTAACAAAAAAAATAACTGACAAAAATATTGTAAAACTAATGTAAAAGATACAGCTATATATTAGCTGTATCTTTTTGTCTATCATAAGATATAAATTTTATTTTACTGCTAGACCAGAGCCAATTCCTTATTGAAAGGGTTACTGGAACACACCTGTTTATCAGCGAGAATTTCAGATTTTATTACAGACAAATCTTGCTGCATTAATCTTCTCGGAGACCCTTCTTCCATTGAATGATTTCTTAAAAGATATGAAGGATGGAAAATAGCCATTGCCTTGTAGGTTTTCCCATTAATGGTAACATCAAACCATTTACCGCGAACTTTTGAAATTTGAACTTTTTTATCATTCCAAAAAGATTTTAGCGCGGTAGCCCCACAAAAAATAATAGCTTTAGGATTCATAATATCAATCTGGGCTGTCAAATACCTTTCACACATAGTTTTTTCAACTTCTGTCGGAACTCTGTTTTCAGGAGGTCTGCATTTGACAGTATTTATAATATACAAATCATCTTGTCTTGAAATTCCGGCTTCTTTCAAAAAATTATCTAATAACTGGCCGGCTCTGCCAACAAACGGTTTTCCTGTTTCATCCTCAGTTTCACCAGGTGCCTCACCAATTAGTACGATTCTTGCTGTTTCAGGATTCCCATCAGAAAATACTACATTCTTACGGGTTTTTGATAAAATACAATCTGTACAATTTTCACATTTAGACTGAAGAATATCTAAACAGCCTTTTTTAATCATTAGTAATCTCTCCCTTTATCTGTTATTCATCTTTTGCAAAAAAACCGATATTGTATCTTTTACAATAACGTTTTAATTCTTTCATTATTATACCAGATAATAAAAATACTGCAATCAAATTCGGTACTGCAAGAAATAATGTAAACCCATCAGATAAATTTACAACACTTTTTAAATTCATAGCGGAACCTATTACAATAAATAAACAATATATTATCTGGAAAACTCTCGTCATTAATTTTGATTCACCGAATAAAAAAGTCCAACTTTTCGTTCCGTAATAAGAACCGCAAAGCATCGTTGAAAGCACAAAACAACTTGCCATAAATGTTAACAATACAGGGAAAAAAGGACATACAGTAGCAAAAGCTTTAGAAGTTAATTCAATACCTTCAATTCCGTTTGTATGAAGATATGCCCCTGTAACAACAATAATAAATGCCGTTGCAGCTCCAACAATAACAGTATCTACAAACGGTTGAAGCATAGCAATAAAAGCTTGTGCCACAGGTTTATTTGTCTTTACCGCGGAAAATGCAATTGGAGCAGTACCTAAACCAGCTTCATTTGCAAACATCGCACGTCTGAATCCCCATAACAAACATCCCCAAACACCCCCGGATACAAAAGCCGCAGGTTTAAACGCTTCTTTTATTATCAAACATATTGTATGAGGTACATGATGAATATTTAATAAGCATATTACAAATGCTGAAAATACATATAATGTACACATTACAGGGGTAACTTTTGATGTAAACTTACCTATAGATTTGATTCCACCAATAACAGTAATATAAGTTATGACAGCAACAATCAATCCGAAAATCCACCTTTGCCCTGCAAACAAGCCTGTTACATTAGAAATTTGCGTTGTTATTGCATTGATTTGAAATAAATTCCAGCCACCAATCATTGCAAATACACAACATACAGCATAAATCTTTGCAAGATATGGTGCCACAGGTTTTATCCAAGGTGCACGAAGCCCGTTTATAATATAGTACATAGGTCCGCCTGACGAAGAACCATCTTTATTTATCTGTCTAAATTTTATCCCGAGCAGAACTTCAGCAAACTTTAATGCCATTGAAAAAATGCCGGCAATTATCATCCAAAAAATTACACCGGGCCCTCCAACCGAAACAGCTAAAGCTGAACCTACAACATTACCCATACCTGCAGAGGCAGAAATCGTAGCAGTCAAAGCTTGAAATGAAGACACTTCTCCGTGTTTTTTCTTCTTCAAAACATCTTCATGTTTATATTTTTTGGTAATCAAATCAATTGCATGACGAAACCCCCAAAAACCTATAAATCTTGTTTTGAAAGTAAAATATAACGCAGCAACCATTAAAAGTAGAATTAAAAATTCAATACGCACTCCATTAATGGTTATATGTGAAAAAATTAATCCTGAAATCTTATTTGCTACTGGTGATAAAAAAGTGTCTATCCGGCTATCTAAATTCATAAAATGATTATATAATAAAAAGATTCAAATTAAAAATAATATAAATCTTCCTCAAAATAAGAAAACCGCTGGACATTTTAGTAAATATATTATACAATAATTTTGTTAGGCATACCTTACAAAATACAGGAGAAACCATGCGCATTATAGGAACATATAACAGTTACTACAACGCCCAAACAAATTTTCAAGCAGCAAAAATAACACCTTCAACCAAACAGTGGAATGAACTCAGAGTTTTTTCACACCACATATATGAATACAAAAAAGGCTTAAGAAACCTAATACTTACAACTGAAAAAGAAGCAAACAGAGCTGTCATTATAAACAGATTGGAAAAAGAAAATATATCCTACTTAATTCAAAATGTGGATAAAAACAAAATAAATGTATTTTTCGGCAATCCTGACTGTATTTCTGTTATACGTTCATTTAATCAACCAAAGCTAAATCAATATACCCCGGAACAAGATTTTATACTCGGGACCCTGCTTGGATATGATAAAATTCAACAATGCCAAAGATATATGAAAATGATAAAAAAATAAAAAAGGCGCTGAATAATATCCAGCACCCATAATGATTGATTATGATGGATGATTCGATTCTTTATTTTCCCCTAAAATTTATTTTCCCCAATTCTTTGAAATTCTTTGCGCCATTTCTTTGACGACTTTTTATTTTCCCATTTTCTTTTTCTTTAAATATCCCTTACATATATATAAACAAATTTTGTTATAAAAAATTGCCATAAACATTATATACAATTTAACATTTATTTACATTTACCTGAACGGCCTGAGATTCCAAAGATTTTACAAGCGCCTGAAACAAAAACGGATGAACATTTCCTTTTTTTACATCCGAATATAAAATTGTTAAAGCTTTCTTTGGAGAATAAGCTTCTTTGTAAACCCTCTTTTCAGTAAGTGCTGAGTATTTATCCGCAAGATTTAGAATTTGCAAATTAATATCCGGAATAAAATTTTTACGTACAGAATCTGTTCCATCAAAATTATCATGGTGATATCTGACTAAATTCAATACTTCATCACTAATTCCGGAATTTTTCAAAAGTTGGTAGCCCAATTCTGTATGTAAATCCATAATTTTATGCTCTTCAACAGTTAACGGACCGTTTTTATTCAAAATCTGCGGCGGAATTAAAACCTTACCAAAATCATGCAGCATAGCACCATCTTTTAAATCTTTCATATTAACACGCTGTTTTAAAGCCTCAGGTAAATTTGCAGCTATACCAACGGCAATATTCATCGTATCTTTACTATGATTATCCATCAAATCACGCAATTCTACCATATTTAAACGAACAGGCATTTTATTAGAAGTTAAGATTTTTTTAACCTCCGGATTTTGCATAATCATTTTCTTTATTTCAAACTCATTGCATAACCTTTCAACAGAATTATTTTTAAAACTGTCAACCCCTTGAGTTTGACCGAAATAAATTTTATTTCCAAATTTGTTAAACTGAATACGTTGTCCTAGCCCAACACTATATTGGCCCGGATTATATATTTCCATTCCCACTAAAAGACCACACTTAAATTTTTAACACACTATTACCTTGTATATATAAAAATTTATTTTTTATAAAAATTGCCCAAAAGTAAAAAAAAATTAAAAAATATTAATATAAAATATAATTATGCTAAAATTATTATGTTATGAATGAAATTAAAAATGTAGTAATATGCGGAATAGGAGCAGTAGGCTCCATATACGCAAATAAAATTAATGAATATAACAGTAATTTTTTAAGAGTATTAGTTGATAGAACGCGATTACAAAACTATACAACTAATCCAAAAATATTCAACGGAAAACCATTATATTTCAATTATATATTACCTGAAAATAATGACTTTAAAGCTGATTTAATTATTATAGCAACAAAATTTGATGGATTAAATGAAACAATTAAAAATATAAAAAATTTTGTAAAAGAAGACACAATTATACTTTCTCTTTTAAATGGAGTTACAAGCGAAGAACTAATTGCAGAGAAATATGGTTGGAAACATACATTGCTATCTTATTTCATAGGACACAGTGCAATGAGATACGGCAATAATATTACACATGATGGAGTCGGAACAGTAGTTTTCGGTATCAAAGATAAAACACAAACAGATATCCGTGATATTGAACTTGTAAAAAATTATTTTGATAAAGTAGGATTAGACTATAAAATACCTGATGATATGCAGCGTGATTTATGGTTAAAATTTATGCTTAATGTAAGTTCTAATCAACCATCGGCAATACTTGGAATGACTTTTGGACAAATGCAGTCAAACCAAAAATTTATGGACTTTTTTGTAAAAATTATGGAAGAAGTTCGTAAAATTGCCAAAGCTCAAGGAGTTAAAAATACAGAAACAATGATTGATGAAGCATTAGAAATATTTAACAAAATGATTCCTGAAGGTAAAACTTCCATGCTTCAAGATGTTGAATCAAAAAGAAAAACTGAAGTAGAAATGTTTGCAGGTACAATAATCGAACTGGGTAAAAAACATAATATTCCTACCCCGTATAACCAAATTATGAAAGAAATGATAGAAATTATACACGAAAGCTATTAAACATTTCAAAATTTTGTTATTTCTAATATAAATTCTGCTAATTTATCCGCAATGATTTTATGCGACTCTGTGCTATAATGTAATCCGTCTGTCTCAGATGGAGAAACAAATTTATTAAAATCAAAATAATAACATCCTTGTTGTTTTGCAACTTCTTCAAAAACATAAAATACATCCAAAATTTTATTAATAGAATCAGCATTAAACATGAGAGAAAACCCACTATGCAAAATATTTTCAGTTATTTTTACAGGAGGCACTATAACAATCTTTGTAGAACTGTTAGCCTCCCTAATTGAATCTATCAGATTTTGCAAACCGAATTTTGTTGATTCATTATCCAAATTATAAAAAATTTGTGCATCATTCGTTCCTAAAGACAGTATACATACATCAATATCTCTATGATTCTGCAAATATATTGATAAATATTCTCCCCCACTTTGTTTAAGACCGATAGGATTTTTAAAAAATCCTGTACGATTATTCATTCCTTCTTCAATAACCTTAAAGTCCGTTTTTAACAGTTCTCCAAGCCGACCACTCCATCGTATATTTTTATCATATCTTCCACAAGTTTCCGGAACAAATCCAAAAGTATTAGAATCACCATAACACAATATCTTTTTCATAAATTTCATTATATAATGTTTTTTGATGAATAACAATTTTGTAAAAAAATATCACTATAACACACCCATTGGCAATCTCTGGATAGCAGAAAAACAAAACAAAATTTATAAAATCTCCTTTTTTGACATTATTGAAGGAGACACTTGTGAAACAACTTTAATTAAAGAAACATTTCATCAGTTAAATGAATATTTTAATAAAAAACGACAAATTTTTGATGTACCACTATTATTAGAAGGAACAGATTTTCAATTAAAAGTTTGGAAAGAATTAATGAAAATTCCATACGGACAAACAGCATCCTATAAAGATATTGCAACTTCAATAGGCAATCCTAAGGCATGCCGGGCAGTAGGTTTGGCAAACAACAAGAATAAAATTATAATAATCATTCCATGCCATAGAATAATTGGTTCAAATGGACAGTTAACCGGATTTGCAGGAGGCTTGAATACAAAAAAATATCTTCTAAATTTAGAAAAAAATTAATGAATTTATAAATTCATGCTATCATAACATTATGAAAACATTAGCAAGATTTATTCAAACAAAAAGAGAAGAACTCGGACTAACACAAAACGGACTTGCATTTGCCGCAAACGTACCTCTTGAGATAGTAGAAGAAGTAGAAGATGGAAAGGCTTTATTTTTATCTGTAACAGTAAGACAAGCTCTTGCCAAAGTTTTAAAATGTGAAGCTCATGAGATAAAAGAACTTGAAAAGGACATAGCAGCAGACATTGTTTCACCTGAAGTCATAGAAAGTTTGAAACAACTTATTTTAAAAGGTGCCGGAGGCTTAAAATGCCCGAGATGTGGTGCACCTTTAGATACCAGAATTGCAAGAATGTATGATCTGGAAGACAATTTAATACTTCATCCAAAAGCCCACTGTACAAAATGCCCGTTTCAAATTCATTCTTAATTTAAACTTTTTGAAATACAAATATATATTCGTGAGTAAAAATACTAAACCCGCCTGCAAGTGCTCTATAGCGCCACAAATTAGCAGTTTTACCTTTACCTCGCTCATTTCCCTGAATATCTTTAACAATAGTTGATTTCAGAACAAAACCAAGTTTTCTCATCCTGTTCATACATTCAAAACCTAATGGTTGAACTTCTGAATTTTTATAACTATCGCCGATAATAAGACATGCAAAACGCCCTTTTTCCAACAAATCATAGCCATTTTTAGCTACTTTTTCAAACATGTCATAAAATTCTTCCGTTGATGCACAATTAGAAAGGTCTTCTTTTTTATCAGAAAATTTTATAATATCATCATAAGGCGGATGCAACATCAAAAACTGGGCTTTTTCTTCCCCCATAATTTCCAATCTTGCTTTAACTTTTTCAACAGCTAATTCACTTGTTGAATCTGCACATATTATATTTACATCTGTTACAAGCTGTTTTGGAGTAAATTTTTCAGAAACACTTTCTGCCAAATCTTCTTTCAATTCAACCCCAATACAACGCCTGTTCATATTTAAAGCTTCTATACCTGATGTGCCGGAACCAAAAAACAAATCGAGGACAACATCATTTTTCTTTGTATAACGTTCATACATTTGCTGAGCAATCTGCGGAATATAATTTCCATGGTACTCATTAGAATGACCATGTTCACGCAATCTTGAAGGGAACTGCCATAGTGTACCCGTTAAAATATGACCGTAATCTCTCCATTTTTTCAGATTAATATCACTATATTTGGTTGTTTTAACTTCAGACTCTTTTACAATCTGTAAGTCAGCTTGCTTCTTCGGTTGTATTTTTAAATTCGAAATAAGTTTTTTTACCAAAATGTTCCCCCAATATTTGTAATATATTATTATCCAAGTCTTTTACTTTACTATCCAATCTTATAAAATTGTTTCAAATTTGTAATCAAACATTCAGATGATTTTGTGTTTGATGTAGATTGAAGTTGGAGATTGATAGCAAAATAAATCTATGACAAGAATCAAACAATTATCAAAACATTTAATTAACCAAATTGCAGCTGGTGAAGTGATTGAAAGACCGGCTTCTGTTGTCAAAGAATTAGTAGAAAATTCAATTGATGCAGGCGCAACAAAAGTCAGCATAGAAATTACAAACGATTGCAGAGATATACGAGTAGCGGATAATGGTTGCGGCATCCATCCTGAAGATATTATGCTTGCATTTTCCAAACATGCAACAAGCAAACTTCAAGAAGATGAAGATTTATTCGAAATTAAAACTTTGGGATTTAGAGGAGAAGCTCTTGCCAGTATAATATCAATTGCAAAACTAACCTGTATTACAAGAACAAAAGATTTTGAAACAGGCACAAAAGTAAAATGCGAAAATTCTGAAGTTCAGCAAACCGAAACCGGATGCGCAATTGGAACTATTATGGAAATAAAAGATTTATTTTACAATGTCCCTGTTCGTTTAAAATTTTTGAAAAGTGCCAACACTGAATTTTCATATATTCAAGAAATAGTTCAATCTATAGCACTTTCTCATCCTGACGTTTCAATTGAATTAAAAAAATTCGGAAAAACAATTTTAAAAACTACCGGTCAAAATAACTTGATACAAACAATCAAAGAGGTATACTCTGCAGATGTTACTAATAATCTGAAAGAAGTTCTAAAAACAGATGACCTGTCAGGTTTAAAAATAAGCGGTTTTGTAAGTACTCCTGACTACACAAGATCAAGCAAAAAAAGTTATCATCTTTATATAAATTCAAGAAGCGTAAAATGCCCGATTTTACAAAAAGCAATTGACATGGTATATAAAAATCTCACAGCAAATAACAAATATCCGTTCGTTGTGTTGAATTTAGAAATCCCGCCGCACGATGTAGATGTTAATGTTCATCCTACCAAAAAGGAAGTCCGCTATAAAAATCCAAATCAAATTTTTAACTTTGTATACTCTGCAATTGAAGCAGGATTATCAAATTATGTAGAGAAAAACTACCCCGCAAATAATACTGTAACCGATTTTTCATACAGCGAAAAAAACGAAGAAACATCTTCATTATTACAGTTTCCACAACAGCCAAAAGAGTTATACATTGATAAACAAACAGATACCATGTACATTTCTGATATAGAAATGAAAAACTTAGAAAAAGAATCCTTAACTCCTAAGTTTTCACAACAAGAAATACCTAAATCAGCCCAACAGCAGATATTTTCACCTCAACCACAAGCTCCTCAACAACCAGAAGAAAAAATTGTCGGACAATATAAAGATACATATATTCTTGTTGAAACAGAAGAAGGTCTTGAAATAATTGATCAGCATATTGCAGAAGAACGCTATATATATGAAAAATTAAAATCAGAAAAAAATGTAATCTCTCAAATGCTATTTGTTTCTGATGTCATACAAATAGCCTCGACAGAAGCCGCTCTCATAAAAGAAAATTTGGAAAAATTTGAACGCTTTGGGTACGGTATTGAATTTTTAAATGATACAGAGCTTATTTTTAGAAAAATTCCACAATTGTTATCAAAAGTTAATCCTAAAGAAATACTTGCGGATATTCTTGAAAATATTGAAGGAGACATTGATAACCTCGAAGAAAAAATACTAATTACTACATCATGCAAAGCTTCAGTCAAAGCAAACACTAAATTATCAATATGGCAAATGCAAGAAATAATAAAAAAATGGCGAACAACTAAAATGCCTTACACATGTCCGCATGGAAGACCTATTTGCAAATTTTTCCCACATAAAGAAATAGCAGCATTTTTCCAGCGTTCAAAATAAAAAAATTGTAACAATTATTCTCAAAATAACAATGTAAATTTGACATGTTTTTTTGCTTAAATTAATATCAAATAAGAGGAAATGAAGTGAACATCTTCAACTGTAGCCGCAGCCGTAAAAGTCGGAACACTCAAAGAAAAACATCAATATTCACGTGCAGATTGGATATAGATGCATAATTTTTTTGATGTGTCCTCTAATAGCTAGAGGATTTTTTAATGTCTTATGGAGCAACAGCACTACATTCTCATACTGTAAAAACCGGAACATGTCCACATGGAATGCCTTTAGGCGCCTGTCCGATTTGTAACGGGATGGCCGGCGGGAATTCTACAACAAAACGTGATACACCGCGTAATGTGGGTGAGATGACCTACAATCAATGCGCGGCAATAGGTGCAATGCTAAGAGCACAAAAACATGCCCGACAACAAGCCCAAATCGCACAACAAAACCACCTACAAGCTCTTGCCAATTTCCAAAAATCAATAGCAAATACTCACCAAAAAATCATGGAACTGGCAAACTTAATTTCAAAAACCACTCCTCCACTGATAGCAAAACCAATTAATTTTATATTGACAAATATTGCAGCAAAAACCATAAATCTTATTCAAAATTTGCCAAATGCAATAATAAATTTTACACAAAATATAACTCAAAAATTAGCAGATATTTCAGACAAATTAACTGCCATATATGGAGAAATAAAATCAGCTGTTCAAAAAAAAGTTTCAGAAGTGTTATCAAATATTAAAAAGAAATTGAAATCTATATTTTTTATTTCAGACACAGAAGAAGCAGATGATGAAGATAAAAAAATCGACGAGGCAAAAAAAACTTTTGAATTAAAAACTTTTATTCATAAATTATACAAAAAACTTAAAAATGAAGATGAAAAGGATATAGAAAAGGATGATCATTAATCCGTTAAACGATGCGGAAACATTAAGACAACAAAGAAATCTAACCAGCTCTCAAAAGAAAAATAACCTTACAACAAAAGAAGGAGTACTGGTTAATAATTGTGTAAAGGATAAAGAATGTACTCTTGATAATTCTAAAGATACATTCATTATTTCAGATAAAGTACCTATGCCTCAAAAACTCTATCAAGATGAATCTTCGGTAGATAAAAAATTAATTCCATTAAGTGGAATTGCACTTAGTGTTATGGGTTCTATAGCAATATTAACCGCATTTTTAAATCACAGTGCAAAAGTCTCAGTTGGACTGGCCAAAGAAAAATGGCTTCCTTCAGTTACAAGAAATGTTCAACTAAGTAATGAAATGTATCAAGTAATTTATCAATTTGTTCAAAATCCAAATCAAAAAACATTTATTGCCGGTGCAGGAGTTTTAGCTCTAACAGCAATGTCATTTATGGGTAAAACATTTTTTGACGGATACAAAGATGTGTGGGTAAAACGTAAAGAAGCTGACATTCAAAAAAATCTTCAGGAAAATCTAATTGATGTAGAAACACAATCATTTTCAGGCAAAATGCAAATCATTAGAAGTATGTTATCAAAATATACTGCTGATTTCGAAAAATATATAAACCCTGACAACGATAAAATCCTGCCGAATTTTGGAAAAAGAAAATATTCTACTCTTCCTTTTACATCTGAAAACAATGATTCTCCCAAAAAGAAATTTTCTAACTTAGGTAATATTTTATTAGGTGTAGGCACAGTAGCAAGTATTATCGGTTTAGGATTTATATCATTACGTAATTTATCTAAAAGTAAAGCTAACCTGAAAAAAGGTACTGATGATATAATTCAAGGAATAAAATCTATAGTTTCAACTTCAAATAACGCTACAAAAGATATTGATAAAACTAATCTTGAAATATTATTTATCAGCATAAATGCTAAAGAAGCTTTTATAAAAGAACAAGTCAACAAGTTAAAATGGGGCAATGCAGACGAAAAAACTCAATTCATAAATGAAATTATTGAAAAACTTAAGACTTCAACTACAAAAGTTAATCCGCATATCGGCGGTGATGGCACTCCAAAACCGGCATTCAATTCTTTTGTAGATGATTATCGAGCATTTTTCTATAACTGGCTATTAGATACTACTAATCCTCAATTTCAACAATTATTTTTGGGAGTTACAGGCATTACTGCAATAAGTTATGGCGGCAAACTTGCAGGAGACGCAATAAAAGAAGTCCAAGTCAAAAAGATAAATGCAGAAACAGAATTAGACCTTCAAAAAAGACTTGTTTCAACAGAATTAAGAAACTTTAAATCGAAAAAGGATGCAGCTATATCACCGCTTGTAGAAGAATTTTATAAACAAGTTGACAGTGGTAAACGTTCTAAAGAAGAATTAAAAACAATGGCTGAAAATATCTTGTTTGAAATTAAAAATGGTCCTCCATTTGTATATTCGTAAAAATTTTAACTATAACAAATTTTCAAAAGGATTTATATGATACAACAAATACAGACAATAAATTATCAGAATCCACATCAAATATATCAAACACAACAACAAAAACCTTGTTATATTTGTGCTTCCTGTCAATTACCAACGCAAAATAGAAATTACTGTCTCTTTGATAAAAATGAAGTAGATTATTTCATAAAACAAAAAGAAAATGCCCTTCCTTATTTAGCAGACATCTTAACTCATTCCAATAATGAAGCACAAGTTACAGAAACTCTTTATATTATAGACAGGATGATAGATAATGGAACACAAGGTATAGACAAGATGTATCCTGTTTTTTCAAGATTTAACAATACACAATCTCCTAACATACAAACTTTTTTGGCAGGTATTTATCGTAAAATACAAGTTCCTGATGCATTTGGCCCATTAGTTAATATGCTCATAAAAAATTCAATTCAACCGCACAACCCAAATCAAACATTTGACCCCAATGAAGAAATTGGCGGAGCAATATTAAGCTATATCTCCGACAAGTTTCGGACTCAAAACAAAACCTCTTAAACATTTAACAAACTATTTTCCAAAAATTTTTACTGCACGAGGTAAAATGCCCAAACAATAAGAAATAACAACCCCGTAATTTGTGATAGGGATATGTTTTTGATTTGCAATAATGATTCTTGATAAAATTTCACGTCTATTAGTCATACAAGCACCACAATGTATAACAAGAGAATATTTTGAAATATCAGGAAAATCATGTCCTGCTATATTATCAATCAAAAGATTTTTACCTGTTTTTTGCTGTAATAATCGTGGTATTTTTACTCTTCCTATATCATCGTCAATTGCATGATGGGTACAACTTTCCAAAATCAAAACTCTATCTCCATCTTTCAAATTTTCTATAGCCTCTGCCCCTTTGACAAAAATATCTAAATCCCCCTTTAATCTCGCAAAAAGAATTGAAAATGATGTAAGATAAATATCTTCCGGAACAATTTCCGCAACATGTTTAAAAGCCTGAGAATCTGTAACAACAAGAGAAGGCGGATATTTTAAATTATCTAAAGCACGTTTTAATTCAGTTTCTTTAACAACATAACTCAAACAGTTGTTATCCAACAAATCTCGTAAAACCTGCACTTGCGGTAAAATAATTCTTCCCTTTGGAGCCTCTTTGTCAATTGGAATAACGAGAATCACTGTACTGTTTTCCTTAACCAAATCTCCGACAATTTTTGGAGAATTTACAAAATCATCCGGCAGCATTTTCACAAGCATTTCTTTAAATTTAAAAATTAAATCCTTATCCTCTTTCGCTGAAGTAATAAGAACATATTCACTGTAGTTTTTAATAATTTCCAAAACAGATTCTTCAATTTGTTTAATATCAGTTTTATTAACCAAAATTAAAAAAGGAATTCTTAGTTCATTAAATTTATTTATAAGAGACTTTTCATACTCATCAATACCCGCATAATCACAAACAATTACCCCTATATCCACTCTATTTAGAATTTTCATTGTTTTTTCAATACGTTCTGCTGCCAATGCCGTTTCATCATTTATACCTGCAGTATCCAAAAAATTAACAGGTCCAATTGGTAAAAGTTCCATTGATTTTTCAACAACATCCGTAGTTGTTCCGGCAAATTCAGAAACAATCGAAACATCTTGACTAGTAATCCTATTTAATAAAGAAGATTTTCCAACATTAGTTTTTCCAAAAATACCTATATGCAAACGCATAGATTTCAAAGTTTTCATACAACATAACCCCATTTAAAAAGGACTGACCATTAAAAGCCAGTCCTTTAAAAATTTTTCAGATTAACCTCTGATACCTAACTTTTTAATCAATTCTCTGTACTCGTCAAGGTTTTGAGATTTTACATAAGAAAGTAATCTCTTTCTTTTACCTACCATCATTAATAGACCTCTTTTTGTAGCAAAGTCTTTTTTGTTTGATTTAAGGTGCTCTGTTAATTCGCTGATTTTTTTAGTCATCATAGCAATTTGAACAGCAGAAGAACCGGTATCTTTTTCATTTTTACCGTATTCCTTAACGATTTCTTGTTTGTTTTTTAAGTTAATTGACATATTAGTTTTCCTTTTCTTGTTGAGTGATTATTGGCGTAAGCACTCTACAAGGCAATCATAATATGTTCAAAAAAAAAAATCAATACATGATGTTAAAAAGAATTAAGAAAGCAAGACTAAGATAAAATATTCATCCCACTATGGGTTGCATCATTGTATAGGCTAAGAGCATAATCTTTTTCAAATTGTGCATCATTAAAATTTTTGAACGCAGAAACAGCACCTTCACCTGAATTTTGTAAAGCAGACTGTTTTTGTGCACCACTGAGAGAAAGTCCGCCATTAGACATTCTTACATTATTCAAATTTAAAGCATACTGATTTTTATATTCACCCCAAATATTACTTGCTTTCTTAAAATTTGCAACAGCAGCAAAATATTGTTCTTTCTTTGCTTGAATATACTGCTGTTTAGACTCCGCAACAGGGTTTGTTAAATCTTTTTCAGCCAAAATACTATTCATTTTAGCTTTATACTTTTTGTATCCATCCTCACCATAAATCTTGCGCAAAGATTGTGCATAATCAGAATTATCATATTTAAAATAATTTTCAGAAACAATCTTTGTTATACCGTTCATAATCAACCCTTGTAAATTTCCTATCTTTATATATAAAGTATTTTTTGGCTTATTAATTGCTTTTTATTTACAAAAATTTATAAAAATTTTCCCACACAAACAGCACTATCCTATACTTATGCAAAAAACTATTTTCTAAAAACGGGAACCTTCCCATGGGTTTGGCAGAATGACGTTTTTTCCCCGCCCCTATGGAAAGGTTCAAACTTTTAAATATATGGGTATTTCTTTAACCCAATTTTTCTTTATATTCTTGACCACCGACAATTCTCAAGTGGCGATTTTCACCCTCGCCTATTGAGGTACTTTCCAAATTATGTTGTTCAACAAGTTCATGCTGAAGTTTTCGAATTTGTTGATTCTGCGGAGTAAGTTCAACATCTTTAGCTCCGGCAAGAATCTTTTCTATTGCCAGTTTTGCTTCATCAAGTGCTTTTTCGGTTATATCATAGAATGTTTGTTTTTCATTAACTTCCGCAATATCAAGAGCCTCTTTTATAACTTTTTGAATCTGTGCCATAGAATTTGTTTTGATGTAGAAAATTTGCAGCCTGTTTTCTTCTGCTGTACTCAAAACTTTAGCTCCGCCTTTAATGAAATTTTTGTGAGCAATAACAATATCGGCATCATCAAGATTTCTTGTTATTTCAGCATTCAAATCAAGACGCTCGATAACTTTTTCCGCAATACTTCTTGATACAGCATAAAGATATATCTTTTTGAATTTTTTTACATCATCAACATACTTTTGTCTGGAGAAACTAAACTTCAAACTTTCCGGATGTTCAATTTTGTTATCAAGAGCGTTAATTTTATCAATCACATTAGGAACTCTAGCAGGTACAGGTTCCTGAGTATTTGTAAAATTATAAACCTTATCAACTTTACGGATTTCAGGTCTAATAGGCCAGCCACGTAAAATATAATCCACAGCTTCTGCAGTATCTTTATATACAGCTAAAGTATTTCTATCCAGAATTTCTATTACAATATCAAAGGTTGGTTGTTTCTCTCTTTCCAAAACAGTTTTTTGTGAAGAACGACGTTTAGCCTCATCATCACCCAGTGTAACCGATTGAATACCACCGACCAAATCTGATAATGTAGGATTTTTAATCAAACTTTCTAAACTATTACCATGGGCTGTCGCAATAAGCATAACTCCACGCTCTGCTATTGTTCTTGCAGCCTGAGCTTCAGCTTCTGTACCTATTTCATCAACAACAATTACCTCCGGAGTGTGATTTTCAACAGCCTCAATCATAATATCTTTTTGATATTCAGGTTGCCTTACCTGCATTCTTCGCGCATGTCCGACTGCAGGATGAGGAGTATCTCCATCCCCGGCAATCTCATTTGATGTATCAACAATTACAACTCTTTTACCAAGCTCATCGGCAACAAGTCTCGAAATTTCTCTAAGTTTTGTAGTTTTTCCTACACCAGGTCTACCTAAAAATAGTATACTTTTATTTTGTAAACAAATATCTTTTATACAAGATATCGTTCCTGTAACAACTCTTCCAATTCGACACGTAAGCCCTACAACTTTTCCTTGCCTATTTCTTATGGCACTAATTCTGTGGAGTGTTCCAGGTATTCCGGAACGATTATCGGAAGTAAATTCCTGAACTCTGGATGTTATATAAGAAATATCATCATAACAAACGTCTGAAACATCAATATATTCTATCTTCCCGTCGGAATGTCGAATTTCAGGAGGCCGACCAATATCCAAAACAATCTCTATTACATCTTCCATCTTTTCATAGGTAATATGCTGCCTAATTTTGTCGGGTAAGATCTCCACTAATTTGTCCAAGTCATTCTGAAATTGTAGGTTGCTCATATATTCGCTGCCTTTCTATTTTGATTATAACAAAATATTTTCTGGCTATTAAATGCGATTTAATTATAATATATATCTTCTATATATATTATACCACATGTATCGACATAATTTCTAAACAACTATACTATTTATGTAGCAATTTTTACAAAACTTTACATTTAGAATTAGCCTCAAAACGTGTGAAATCAACACTTTTCATTTTAAAAAATAGAAAAAAAATAAATTTTCAATCTTTAGATTGAACTTTTAAACTTCACTTTACATTATGAAATACAAAAATAAAATATATTACAAATAATTTACAATAACAGCTTTATAAAGAATATTTGCAAATTATTGCACACTTGAAAAGACGCAAAAAAAGTAGTATAATTTAAAATATATATTTGCAAAAACAGGATATTGAGAATATGAGGAAAGCCCTGACAGTTGGTGAATTATTGGTTACAATGGCAATTATAGGTGTTATTGCTATGTTGGTACTTCCCAGCTTTTTAAAAGATTATCATAACAAATTATATACAGTAAGACTAAAAAAAGTATATGAAATGTTTACTGATGCAATGGAACGTGCCTGCACAGATAACAATGTATCATACTTTAACCAGACTGCTTATGCCAAACCAAATGATGCAGCAGGACAACAAAAATTCATAGAAACATATTTTAAAGTTTCCAAAAAGAATGGAGACGCAGCATTTGCTAATTCATACAGAAAACTTAATGCCACAAATAATGACGGTGCCAGTATATCTTCACTGATTACAGGTGGAAAATCAAAATTACAAGGTGGAGAATCAATATCCTTAACTTGTGAATCAGCAACCGAATGTGTTGTTATGGTTGATATAAATTCTACAGACGGTCCTAACATCGGTGGTAGAGATTTATTCCGTTTTAGAATTGATACATCAAAAAATATTGTTATGAGCCATTCAGATCCGGCAGAATGTGGTACTGATATATACGGACACGGCTGCCTAAACAGAATTATCCAGGATAACTGGACAATGAAATACTAATCGAAAAGGACAAATATGAAAAAGGGTTTTACACTTGCAGAGGTTTTAATTACATTAGGAATTGTCGGTGTTGTCGCCGTTTTAACTATCCCTGCAGTTATGAGAAATTATAAAAATAGATTATATGTTGCGCAACTTGAAAAAACTTATGCACAATTATCAGATGCAATACTGGCAGCTATGAATGATGAACATTCAGATAATTTTTATGAAACTCGTTCAGGCAGTGCTCAAAATGACGATTGTGAAAAGGGAGGAGAATGTACCAGTGGTCTGGGCTACTTTTTAAATACTTATTTTGAACCTGATATGAAAAATTGCGGAAAAGGTGCAACTTTATGCTTACCCGGCGGACAAGATGCATATAAAACTATCAGCGGTGTTATTGCTGGCACTCCTGGAGGTGGGGATTATTGTATACAAACTTCACGTGGTGCAGCTATTTGCGGATTTTTTAATTCAAAGAATACTTGTATGAGTCTTGCTGTAGATGTTAATGGAGCTGAAGGTCCTAATATTATAGGTAGAGATTTATTTGTTATGGATATTCATAGCGACGGCGCAATTTCAGACTATTCCAGCGGTTGTTCTGCAGGAAGCCAAGGATGTGTTGCAAGCCATTGTAATACAGACAGTGGCAAAAACATTTATGAAAAAGCATGCGGCTGTCTAACCAGTGTTATGGAAGCCGGCTGGAAAATGGAATACTAAAAGGAAATCATTATGAAAAAAGGTTTTACTCTATCAGAGGTTTTAATTACATTAGGAATTATCGGCATTGTCGCTGTATTAACAATTCCTGCTGTTATGAAAAACTATAAAAACAGACTATATGTTTCACAACTTGAAAAAACTTATGCTCAAATTTCAGATGCAGCTCAAGCCATCATGAATGATGAGCATTGCAGCAATTTCTATGAAACAAAAGCTGCAAGACCAAATTCATGTACTAATGCAGCTAAAGGGGAATGTCAAGCCGGTGCAGGATATTTCCTAAATAATTATTTCAAACCAATACGAAGAAACTGTAAAACAGGTACAGATAAATGTCTTGCTGATAAATATACAAATATAGACGGGGCTGCTGCCGGAAGTTTTTATGGAGAATATTGTATTCAAACAACAAACGGTGCTGCTATTTGCATAGAATATAATAAAGCTAATCATGTTCCTTCTGTTGCTGTTGATATAAACGGAACTTCTGAACCTAATATGACAGGAAGAGATGTATTTGTAATGAATATTACGGAAAAAGGAACTATCATAGATTTGGGTAATGCGGATGACTGCAACAAAGCTAACGCAGAATCTCATATTGCCAAATATGCAGCAGGCTGTTTGAGAAAAGTTAAAGATGCCGGCTGGAAAATGGAATACTAAAAGGAAATCATCATGAGAAAAGGTTTTACACTATCAGAAGTTTTAATTACACTTGGAATTGTTGGGGTTATTGCAGCCTTAACAATACCTGCGGTTATGAAAAATTATAAAAACAGATTATATGTTGCACAATTGCAAAAAGTATATTCCCAACTTTCCGATGCAACAAAAAGTGTTATGAATGAAGAACATTCCATGGATTTTTACCAAACAACAGCAGGAGTCAAAAATTCTTGTTCTAACGCAGATGAAGGTAAATGTGAAAAGGGTCCCGGGTACTTTTTAAATAATTATTTTAAGCCTGTAAAAAGAAATTGTGGAACTCCGGGAGTTGCAAAATCTTGTGTCGCCACAACTTATAAATCTATAACAGGTGCAGATGCAGGAAAACTCCACGGTGATTACTGTATTCAAACATCAAACGGTGCTTCTTTGTGTATGTCTTTTCAAGACGACGGAAAGTCTCATGTGAACGTTGATGTTAACGGAACATCTGAACCTAATATAGCCGGACGTGATGTATTTTATATGACAATCCAGTCAGATGGCTCTATTACTGATTACAAAGAAACAGATGCTTCTAAATGTTCTACCCCGAGTTCTGCCGGCTGCTTAAATAAAGTTATTGAAGCCGGTTGGAAAATGGAATATTAAAATTGGATTACTCTACACCATACTTAAACTTTAATGCTTTATAAAGTAATGACAAGAATGTAGTTTTTGTTTTTGATTGCAATGGAGGATAATACATTTCTACATTTTTAAAGTCTTTATATGTTGCATCTTTTCCATTTTTAACAAATTTATCCAATTTTTTATCTACCTTATGAATCCCTGTATTCATCCCGTATTTTCTATAAAACGGATGAGGAACCCTGTTAGGCATCAAAGAAACATCTGCAGTTAAATGAAAACGACCGCCACATCCAATCTTCTTACTATAATTACGCACAAAATCAAGCATAGCCGTTCCAAAGCCTGAACCACTACAATTGGAAGATAAAAATTGAACATATAAAGAAGGAATATCAAAAAGAGAATCTCGCTTTATATTTTCCGGAAAACATCTCATAAAAGCATGCTTTCCCTCATCAGATTTTTTTGTTGATACCATGACAAATTGATCAATAGCATGTCCGAAATAATCAAAATAACTATGTATCAACAATTTATCCGGAAGTTTATCTTTATACTTATATTTTAATGGTGGATATTTTAAATGAGAAATATTCATATACTATTTAAAACTAAACAAGTAAAAAGTTGCTATATCTAAAAAAATTTTAACAATCATTAATTTATATGATGAGAAAATAAATTTTATCCCATAACATATAAACATATACTCTATATAAAATCAGTTGAGTTTTAATGATTTTAGCATTACCAATAAAATTAAATAAATCAATTCTTTATAAATATTTGTTCTATAAACATTTTTATAGATTTATATTTTTGCACAAACCTCTATGCTCAAGATACAAAGATTTTACCTTACAAATCTTCGGACTGTATATTTGCAGGAGCTGTTTTTTCTTATATTTAGGTTTTTTTATATCGCTAATATTAACTCTTATTGCAATTAAAGATGTAACTTTTAACAAATATTTTTTCCTCGGTTTTGCAGGAATGCTTTTGACATTTTTTATTTCTTATCCGCCGATATACGCAAGATTTAGCAGGATAACAAAAGATTTTATAAGATTTTATGATGGAATTTTTTTAGCTGCATTTTTCATAATATGCTTTAAATTAGGTCTTTTTATAGGCATAACAAGTATCTGCGCATTTTTTATTATGAAACATATCTATAACAAAAAACGCTCAGGAAAAAATATCTGTAAAGGATGTGATAAACTACAAACAAACAAAACTTGCGAAGGTTACGTAAAGCAACAAGAAGCTTTATTAAAAATAGAAGAAGAATATTCTAATATTATTATGGAGTGGGTTAATAAAGGAAGGATAAAATATGATTAATCGTGAAGATTTATTAGCAGGCACAAGACCAGAAGTAGGAAACAGAATTCTTGTAACAGAAAAAGAAACATTTGAAGGATACCAGGTAATGGATTACAAAGGCATTGTCTGGGGAATATCAATGAGAGCAAAAGATATTGTTCAAGATACAATGATGGGCTGCAAAGATGTTACAGGAGGAGAATTAACATCCTACACAGAACTTTCGGATGAAGTCCGTCAAAGGGCCTGGGATAGAATGCTATCTTCCGCTAAAAAAATCGGTGCAAATGCGATTATTAATTTTCGATTTGAAATAACCCCAGTTATGTATGGAACAAGTTCAACTGCAGAAGTTATTGCCTACGGTAATGCCGTTGTCATAGAACCTATTAGGAATTATGTTCCTATGGGCGGTATAGGAAACATTCTTGCAGAATTTGTCGATAATTTCCATGGTGATTCTACAACTACAAAAAATCAACCCGTCAAAAAAATAAAAGAATCACAAAAGGCTGAAATCACTAAAATTGGTGAGTTAACCTACGCAATTTGTCCGGAATGTAAACTCAAATACAAAATTTCAAAGGATGAAAAAGGAATAACAAGAGTTCTGGGTCTTACTGATGTTGATCCGGAAGAAAACGGTTTACAAATCTTTTGCTCAAGATGCGGGACAAAATTTACTATTCCCGAACAGGAATAACAAATTTTTCTATCGCTTTTACAAAACCGTCATTTTCAACACTATCAGTTATAAAATCGGCACACTCTTTAAGCTCGGGGGTGCCGTTTCCCATAGCAACACCAATTCCTCCACATTGAACCAAGTCAATATCATTATTTTGATCCCCGATAGTCAACACTTCATCAGGTTTTATATCCCACATATTACATAAAAATTTAACACCTAAGGATTTTTTAGCCTTTGCAGAACCAATTTCACAAAAATAAGGAGTTGATTTCACTATATATAAATCAGGATAAGTTCTATGTAACTCTTCAACCCAACTTGTTACAAGATGCTCATCATTTAAATCTATTGCTAAAATTTTATTAACATTTTCTATTTCTAAATCATCAAATGAACAAACTGTGTAATCTATAAATTTTCCGTCCGTATAGTATTTGACAATATCATTGTCCTTTTCCACATAAAGTTTATCGTCAAGATAAAGATTAATATGGACATTATTTTTTCTTGCCCAAACAATAATTTCTTTTGCAACAGAGGAATCCAAATTCTGTTGATAGAGGGTATTCCCCGAAAAATCTTTTATCAAACCTCCTTGATATGAAATAATCGGTGTTTCCAAACCCAAAGCCTTGGCTACAGGAAGAGTTGCACAATGCATTCTACCGGTTACAAGAACAAGTTTGATTCCATTCTTTTTTAAACATTCCACACAATTTCTCATTCCCGGAGTAAAGTCTAACCCCCATTTTAAGATTGTTCCGTCAATATCTGTTGCAATCATTTTAATCATCAGTTAATACCCCTTTTTATCCAATATTTTAACAGATTAAAATATCTTTCCTAAAGTTTCATAAAGGCTCTAGCTATAGTACAAATTGTTTTAGCGTCATTAATTTCGCCTGCATCTATCATATTCATAATATCTGATAATTTATATTCAAAACATTTTATTATTTCACCTTCATCAGGATGCTCGCCTACAAATTCCAAATCTGATGCAAGATATAAATAAAGTTTTTCAGTACAAATACCCGGAGTTGTATTTATAAAACCCAGCGACTTCCAAGTTTTTGCTCTATAACCGGTTTCTTCTTCAAGTTCACGTTTACAAGCCTCATCAGGATTTTCACCAAGTTCAAGTTTTCCTGCAGGAAGTTCCAAATTAACACGCTTTAATGGATATCTAAACTGCTTAACCATAAGAATAGTATCCAAATCTTTCATTGCAGCAATTACCACTCCCCCTGAATGTAGAATAACTTCACGAAAAGATTTATGTCCGTCAGCCACTTCGACATTATCTTTAAGAACGGTAACAACTTTACCTTCATACACAATTTTAGAATCCAGCGTTTTTTCTTCGAAATTCATGTAAATATAATAGCATAAATTTCAAAATTTAAGCACTACATTTACACAAGATATATTATGCACATTTTAAATTTTATGTAAAAATTTTGAATTTGTTTCTTTGTGCTATACTTGGAATAAAAGAATAAATGGAGTAAAGATAAAATGAAAGAAAGTTATTTTCCGCAAGAAATAGAAAAAAAATGGCAAAATATTTGGGAAGAAACAAAAGCATTCAAAACTCCTGATACTTCAGATAAACCTAAATATTACGCCCTTTCAATGTTTCCATACCCTTCAGGTAAATTACACATGGGTCATGTAAGAAATTACACTATCACAGATGTTATCGCCAGATTTAAAAAGGCAAATGGTTTCAATGTTCTACACCCAATAGGTTGGGATAGTTTTGGGCTTCCCGCAGAAAATGCTGCTATGCAGCATAATGCTGACCCTGAAACATGGACAGATGAAAATATTGCATATATGACAAAACAATTAAAAATGCTAGGTTTGTCTTACGATTGGGATAGAGAAGTTACAACATGTAAACCGGACTATTACAAATGGACTCAATGGTTATTTTTACAACTATACAAAAAAGGATTGGTTTACAAAAAAGAAGCTGCCGTAAACTGGTGTAACAATTGCGGAACAGTACTTGCTAACGAACAAGTTATTGATGGCAAATGCTGGAGATGTGATAGCATTGTTGAGAAAAAATATTTATCTCAATGGTTTATTAAAATTACAGATTATGCAGATGTTTTATTAGAAGACTTGGATAAACTTCCAGGTTGGGGAGATAACGTTAAAACAATGCAAGCTAACTGGATTGGAAAATCTAAAGGTGCTATCTTCAAATTCCCTGTAATTGATGCCCCAAACGGTGAAAAAATGGAAGTTCCTGTCTATACAACAAGACCAGATACAGTGTTTGGTATTACATACCTTGTAGTTGCACCGGAATATGCAGATATTGAAAAACTTACAACTGCTGAAAATAAAGAAAAAGTTGAAGAATATAGAGCAAATGCTCGCAAAATGAGTGAAATAGAAAGACTTTCAACTGAAAGAACAAAAACAGGTGTGCCGCTAGGAACCCACTGTAAAAACCCATTCAATGGAGAAATATTCCCATTATGGACAGCTGATTATGCTCTTGTTGAATACGGAACAGGTGCAGTTATGGCAGTACCAACACATGATACAAGAGACTATGATTTCGCTAAAAAATACAATATGCCAATGAAAGTAGTAATCCAAGATGAACAAAATCCAAGTGATTGTTCAACAGAAGCATATACCGAACCTGGTGTACTGGTAAATTCAGGCGAATTTAGCGGGATGAAAAATGAAGACGCTAAACAAGCTATTACAAAATGGGCCGTAGATAAAGGTTTTGGAGAATTCAAAACTCAATACAGACTTCGTGATTGGTTAATTTCACGTCAAAGATACTGGGGAGCACCAATTCCTGTTGTATACTGTGATAAATGTGGTATACAACCTGTACCTGAAGATCAATTACCTGTATTACTGCCAAAAGATGTTGATTTTTCCGTTGTCGGAAAATCACCTATTACAACATCAAAAACATTTAAAGACACTGTTTGTCCAGTATGTGGAGGACATGCTGTCAGAGAAACAGATACTATGGACACTTTTGTTTGTTCAAGCTGGTATTACTTGAGATATTCAGATGCAAAGAATTCTGAAAAATGCTTCGATAAAGATAAAGTAAATCATTGGTTACCTGTTGACCAATATGTAGGTGGTATTGAACATGCTATTCTACACTTATTATATTCAAGATTTTTTACAAAAGCATTAAGAGATTGTGGCCTTTTAGACTTTGACGAACCGTTTAAAAATCTCTTAACTCAAGGCATGGTATTAAAAGATGGTTCAAAAATGTCCAAATCTAAAGGTAATACTGTTGACCCTGATGAAATATTTGAAAATTACGGAGCAGATACAGCAAGACTCTTTATACTATCAGATTCACCTCCGGCAAGAGATTTTGACTGGTCAGATGCAGGTGTTGAAGGATGTTACAAATTCTTAAACAGAGTTTGGAGACTGATTTCAACAAATCAAAATAACATCTCTCTTGATTACAAACTGAACTTCCCTCTCGAAAAATCAAATGACGATTTAGTAAGAACTGTTCATATTGCAATCAAAGGAATTACAAATGATATTTCTAATGATTTTCAATTCAATACTGTAATTTCTAAATACAGAGAACTGACAAATGCAATCTATGACTGGCAAGGAGAAAAATATAAAAAGGCTTCTGAACTTAGCGAGGAAGATAAGAATGTCTTGAGTTTTGCAATCGTTTCACTCATGAAACTTATGTCGCCAGTTGCTGTCCATCTAACAGAAGAAGCATGGCATGAACTCGGGGGAGCCGGCTCAATTCATGAACAACCTTGGTGTAAGTGGGATGAAAACCTTGCAAAAACAAGTTCAATCACTTTAGTTGTTCAAGTTAACGGAAAAGTTAAAGACAAAATAGAAGTGGATGAAAGCTTAGATCAGGAAGCAATGAAACAAGTTGCACTAAATAGTGAAAGAATTCAATCATTAACAGAAGGAAAAACCATTGTGAAAGTGATTGTAGTTCCTAAAAAACTTGTTAATATTGTTGTTAAATAATAATGTAATTTAAAAAATATACAAAATCTTATATGGCAATGATATCGATAAACGATATCATTGCCATATTATTAGAACAAAATTACCCGACACAAATAGCTGAGTTATATAATGCTCATCAACCTTGCGTTAAATTTATGTTTAATATAAAATACGCTTGTATTACAGGGTATTATAAAGGAGATACTATTATGTCAAGAAAACCTATTATTGCAGGAAACTGGAAAATGAACTTACTTCAAAGTGATGCAAAAGCTTTATATGAAGGAATCAAGTCATTTGTAGAAAAATTTAATGCACCTCAATTACCTACAGTTGTAATTGCACCTGTATTTACTTCTTTAAATCAAGTAGCTGAAATTCCTTGTGATTGCGGCTGCAAAGGCTCTAAATTATATGTAGCAGGTCAAAACTGCCACTGGGAATCTTCAGGAGCATATACAGGAGAAATTTCTGTTGAAATGTTAAAAGATGCAGGATGTTCTTTTGTTATTATCGGCCACTCTGAAAGAAGACAATACTTCTCTGAAACAGACGAAATGATTAATAAAAAAGCAAAAGCTATTTTAGCTGGTGGATTAATTCCTATTATATGCTGTGGAGAAACATTAGAACAAAGAGAAGCCGGTGTAACAGATTCTCATATTGCATCTCAAATTAGAGCTGCATTAGATGGAATTTCATCAGAAGATGTAGCAAAATCAGTAATTGCATACGAACCTATCTGGGCTATCGGTACTGGAAAATCTTGTGATGCAGATGAAGCTAACAGAGTTATCAAAATGATTCGTTCAGTTGTTTCTGAAGTTGCAGGAGCTTCTGCTGCAGATTCTATCAGAATTTTATACGGCGGCTCTGTAAAACCATCTACAATTGAAGAACAAATGTCTAAATCAGATATCGATGGAGCTTTAATTGGTGGAGCATCATTAAAAGCAGATAGCTTTAACGAAATTATTGAAAAAACAATGAAAGTTGCTGTTTAATACAAACTCAGCATCCAATCGATACAATAAAATTTGATTGACAGTCGAAACTGAAAAGACCTGAAGTTTATTTCAGGTCTTTTCTATTTAATAAAGTTATAATATTAACTTTGAAATTAATTTATCTTATCTTCTTCGCCAAGGATAACCCCGCAGGAAGCGGTAATACCACATTTTCATAATTTTGGTTTGCATTAATATCATCAATAAAAGTTTGAACTTTTGAAGCATGAGAAATTACATTATCACATGCAATATATCCCCCAATATTCAAATGAGGTTCAATAAGATGAAAAAATTTGATATACTGAGCTTTATTTGCGTCAACAAAAGCAAAATCAATTTTATAATCTTGCGGTAAATACTCTAAAATTGTTGCAGCATCACCCTTTTTAGTTTGAATAATATCTGCAACTCCGCATTTTTCAAAATTTACCTTTGCAATATCAAGCCGCTTATCATAAAATTCAATTGTTACAAGCTTTCCACCGGTTTTTTTTAGAGCTTTTCCAATCCAAATACCGGAATAACCATTAGAAGTGCCGACTTCAATAACATTTTTTGCTTTTGAATCAACAATTAAATTATATATAAACTCAGCAGTTGTTCTTGATATATTCCAAAATTGCTTTTGAGTTTTTTCTAAATCCTTTAATACTTGTTGAGTTGTACTATCAAATGTATCGATTATCATTTTATTGTTTTGACCTTATCTGTAATAACAATTGAACGAACAGGAACATCCAGAGGGCTCGTTTTCACAATTTCTTTTGACGCAGTATCTATAACAGAATACAATCCTGAACGCGCATTTGTAATCATAATCATATCTGTATTTTCAATAGGCGTAATATTTGTTGCAAATGCATTTGTATTTAAAAAGAGTTTGTCTGTTATAATATCTTCATCCGTATTTAAAACCTCAACCAAATTCTCCGCTGCCCCTAAAATATATAATTCATTATTATGAGCATATAAATCTACAGGTTTTTCACAAACTTCCAATTCAGCCATAAGACCTAAAGTTTCATAATCAACAATAGCAAGTCTGTTTTGAGTTCTGCTTATTATATAAATTTTTCCATTTACATAAGCAATTTTAGAAATATTTGGAAAACTTCCTATATTTTTTAACAAGAAATTATTGTCTAATTCAATTGCCCAAATATCATTTTTATTCCTGTCAACATAAAATATTTTTGTACCGTCCTCAGAAAGTGTAAGTTTTTCACATAAGCCATTAATTTTCAGTTGTTTTTTTAATGTCATTGTTTCTAAACTAAAAATATAAATACTTGAATTTGAACCAGATGATATGTAAGCAATTTTATTATTTTTATCTATAATTATTTGCTCAGGACAAATCTCAAAATGCACTTGTTTAATTACTTTTTCATCTTTTAAAGAAATAATATTCATTGTTTTAGAATCAAAATATGTTATGAGTAAAAATTCACCATTATAGCATTTAATATCGTTTATTACCCCTTCTTGTTCAAGAGAATATTCAGGAACTTTATTATTTGAACTTATAACCTGAATATTTTTATTAGAACCTGTTGCAATATAAAAAGTTTTATTATTTAACTGTTCTACAGGTATAATATGTTTTTTCCCTTTATTTTTTGAATTATTTATTCTCAAACCTGTATCTTGAGCTATAGAAACATCAACATTTCCGATAATACCCTTCAATGTTTCAGGAATCACAAGGCCTTTAGGCAAAAGAATATCTTGCGGCAACAATCCGGATTGAATTTCATCCGGCGGATTAATCATATTAATAACAGTTTTTTTGCCATTAGTATTTATTACTTTTAACAGGGAATAATTATTATTTAAAATAACCATATCCGGTTTTTGCTTTAATGTTTCATTAGCAGGATACGTAGTTTTTATATTAATATTTTCAACAGTTTCTACTTTTGCCGGAAATATTGGCAAATACATTGTATTATCAGGAAGAATTATAACTCCATCAAACCTGAAATTTGTATTTGGAAAAGTTTTGTTCACAAAATCCTGAACCTCTTTAGGAACTTGAGCAGCAAAAGATGTACCTGATGCAAAGAAACATAACATTAAAGCTAATAATAATTTGCGCATATTATTTAAATACTCCCTTGACTTTTGACATGATAGATTTTTGAGGTTTTTTACCGGTTTGTAACTCATACAACTCCTGATAAAGTCTTTTTTCCTGTTCGGTCAAACGTGTCGGAATTTTAACCTTCAAAATAACTATATGGTCTCCACGCTGAGACGGCCTGGAAATAATAGGTATACCAGCACCTTTAATTTTAACAAGATTACCATGCTGTACTCCTGCTGGAATTTGAATTTCTTTTTCTCCATCAAGAGTTTTGATAGTTACAATATCACCAATAACAGCCTGTGCAGGAGAAATTTCAAGTTCAGTAAACACATTAATTCCATCTCGTTTATAATAATTTGAAGATTCTACATGGATTACTACAAATAAATCTCCATTAGGACCACCATTAATTCCACAATCCCCACCGCCGGAAACTCTTATTTTTGACATATTATCAACGCCTGCAGGAATTTTTATTTCAACTTTTTTCTCTTTATTAACATGTCCGCTGCCATGGCAGGTTTTACAAGGTTTATCTATAACTTGACCTGAGCCTTTACAATGAGGACAAGTTGTAATTTGAGCAAAATTACCAAGAGGAGTCCTTGTAACAGTTTTAACCTGACCTGTACCTCCGCATTGCGGACAAGTTTTTTTCTGGGTACCGGCTTCTGCACCCGTACCATTACAATCAGGACAAGTTTCAAGATGATCAAATTTTATCTCTTTATTGATACCAAAAACAGCTTCTTCAAATTTTAATTTGATATCATATCTTAAATCATCACCACGCTGCGGAGCATTTGGGTCAACACCGCCACCGAAACCAAAACCGCCAAATCCTCCAAAAAAGGTTTCAAAAATATCATTAATATCACCAAAACCGCCGGCAAAAGGTCCGCCCGTATCGAAACCGGCATTTTTCAAACCATCTTCGCCATATCTATCATAGGTTGCTCTTTTGTTATCATCAGATAAAGTTTCATAAGCTTTACCTAACTCTTTAAATTGTTCTTCTGCATCCGGAGCCTTGTTAACATCAGGATGCAATAGCCTCGCTTTTTTTCTGAAAGCTGATTTTATTTCATCTTTGGTGGCATCTTTTGATACCCCTAATATTTCATAATAATCTGTCATTCTATTCTAATACTTCCTTCAATAATCCTTCCGAGTCTGATAAATAACCGATAATATTTGTATTATTCGGCAGTCGCAACATTAACCAGTGTAGGTCTCAATACCTTATCCCCCATCTTATAACCTTTTTGTAATTCGTTAATTATAGTATGTTCAGGGTGTTCACTTGTAGGGGTTTGCATCACTGCTTCATGAAAATTAGGATCAAATTCCTCTCCAATTGCATTTATTTCCTCTAACCCGAGTTTTGCAAGAGTTTCAATAACTTGCTTATGAACAAGATTAAAGCTTTCTTTAACTTTTTCGCAATCCTCAACACTTTCTAAGGCTTTTTCACCACGTTCAAAATTATCAAGAACTTCAAGCATTTTTTTCAATACGGATTCTGCTCCAAATTTAATCAAATTTTCTCTTTCTTGCTCTTGACGTTTTCTGTAATTGTCAAAATCAGCAGCAAGTCTGATATATTGTTGATTTAATTTGTCATATTCTTCTTGAAGTTTGCTTTCTTTATCATTTTCTTTTTTATCTTGAACTTCTTCTGAAGCTTCTTCTGCTGTTTCTTCTTCAGTTAAATTTTCTTCTGAAACAGCTTCTTTATTTTCATCTTTAATCACGTCTTCATTTTTAAACGGATTTGAATTTTTATTTGTCATAATATTTCCCTTCACAACATTATTATATACATACATTATAAAGTATCAAAGTTATTTCACAAGCGAAATTTATTTTTTTTTAATATTTAACATGTTTAACCAAAACTTATCTTAAGATAAAGTATTATACATAAATATCAGCCAAATAAGCATTGCCGATAATGATATAAGTAAATAGACTTGTTTACAGGAGGATTTACTTATATGAAAAAATATCTAGTGTCATTATTCGTATTTTTATGCATCTGCACAACTGCTCTAAGCGCCGAAGACTGGACAAAATTTGAAGATAATGTGTATATTGCACGCGGAGCAATAAAAAAAATCTCACCGGAATCATATTTTATAAAAATAAAAATTCTTAACACCAAAACTGATTCCGTATCAGATATAGCTTATACAATTATTGAAGAAACAATTGATTGCAAAAATAACAAACTTATACCAGAAAGTGTTGCCTTGTATAGTTCTGATGGAAAACTGCTCGGGAAAAGAAATAAAAATGAAATTTCACAAAAATCACAAGAAATTAAACCAGAATTTATTGAAGCAAAAATGAAACCGAAAATTTGTAGTGGCAAATGGGGTAAATAAACCATAGAATCATATTATATAAATTTTCATTTTTGTAGTAATATATAGCATGTATACTACATCTTATAAAAGGAAAGGAATTATTAAATGACAAAACTTTCACCATTACAAATTGAAAGATTACAGTATCAACCAAAACTTCCTTCAAGTTTACAAAATGGTGTAAACTCTTTAGAAATGGTTGAAGGAGCTGCAACTCAATCAGTTAGAGATCAAGAAGCAATTCAAAAGTTATTTGCCAATACTTATGGCAAACCAACCGTAACATTTAAATCTTCATCTTTATCAAAAGAATCTGAAGCAAGAAATGTCGGTGTAATTCTATCCGGTGGTCAAGCTCCCGGTGGACATAATGTTATTGCAGGACTATATGATGCTTTAAAAAATTCTAATTCATCAAGCAAATTATATGGATTTTTAGGCGGACCATCAGGTATTATTGACGGAAAATATGTTGAATTTACTGATGAATTCATCAACGACTATAGAAATACCGGAGGTTTTGATATTATAGGTTCAGGAAGAACAAAACTGGAAACAGAAGAACAATTCCAAAAATCATTAGCTGTATGCAAAAAATTAGGAATTTCTGCAGTTGTAATAATTGGTGGAGATGATTCTAATACAAATGCAGCATTATTAGCAGAATGGTTTGTTAAAAATAATGCCGGAATTCAAGTTATCGGATGTCCAAAAACAATTGACGGTGATTTAAAAAATGACCAAATTGAAATTTCTTTCGGTTTTGACACTGCCACAAAAACTTATGCAGAACTTATCGGAAACATCGAAAGAGATGCTAATTCAGCTAAAAAATATTGGCACTTTGTTAAAATTATGGGAAGAAGCGCTTCTCACGTAGCTTTAGAAGCAGCTTTACAAACTCAACCAAACATCACTTTAATTTCTGAAGAAGTTCAAGCTAAGAAAATGTCATTAGCATCAATTATTGATTATATGACAGACATCATTGTAAAACGTTCAAATGTTGGCAAAAACTTTGGTATAGCAGTTATCCCTGAGGGATTAATCGAATTCATACCAGAAATGGGTTCAATGATTTCAAATCTAAACGATATTATGGCTTCATTAGAATCAGATCCTGACTTTGTCAATGCAACGACAATAAGAGAAAAATTTGATATTGTAGAAAACAGATTAGATTCAGCAAATGCAAAAGTTTACAGCTCATTACCAGCATTAATTAAAGGTCAATTATTAGCAGACCGCGATCCGCATGGTAATGTACAAGTTTCTAAAATTGAAACTGAAAAACTTTTAATTGAAATGATTTCTTCAAAATTAGAAGAGTTGAAACAACAAGGTGATTATATTGGAAAATTCTCTGCACAATCACATTTCTTTGGTTACGAAGGTCGTTGTGCATTCCCATCAAACTTTGATGCAGATTATTGCTATTCATTAGGTTATAATGCTTATGCTTTAATTTCAAATGGTTTGACAGGGTATTTATCATCTGTAAGAAATTTAACTGCACCTGCAGATGAATGGATTGCAGGAGGAGTTCCTCTTACAATGATGATGAACATGGAAAAACGCCACGGAGAAATGAAACCTGTTATCCAAAAAGCACTTGTAAAACTCGATGGGCCTGTGTTCAAAAAATTGGAAGAAAACAGAGAAGACTGGGCATTAAATGACAGATATTTATTCCCTGGTGCTATCCAATACTTCGGACCAAGTTCTGTATGTGATATCACAACAGTTACATTACAATTAGAAAGAAGTAAATCTTTAGCTTCTGTATAAATTGTAAAATACTAATCAATTAAAAAACATCGGATTGATTTTAATCCGATGTTTTTTATATTCACTGATTGTAAATATTATATCAACAATCTACTTAACTTTACCCCGCAGAGCAAGAGTCAAACCAGCCATCAATGCACTTAATACCCCTGAAGCCAATCCAATTATTCCGGATAACATAGCTCTTTTTGAGGATAAACTTTTTTTAAATTCGTCAACACTAATTTGACCATCCCACATCTTGCCATCTTTAGTCCTGCCTCCAACAGGAATTTTTCCATCCTTTGCAAAAGATTTAGCTTGCTCTAAAGTAACTCTATCGAATTTAGACTGAAAAAAATATGTTGAAGCCCCTCCTGTAACAACACCGACACCTGCCATTATACCAATACACTTTGAAACACTTACCATTATTTTGCCTCCTGTAACTCCTGCCGTTATTATACCAAAACAACTGTATTTTGGTGATTTGTAACAAAGATTTAAATTATAACTTAATACATGTGTATAACTTGCTTTTTTTCTTTGATAATCGTATTATTATAAGGGTTAAGTTTTCTTAATTGAATATTTTATTTTTATGATTATTAGGGTACAATGAATCTATGGTAACTGAGGAAAAATTATATTCGGATATACCGCCGACTAAACTGAGAAATAAAGAGGAGAAATTTAAACCCGCAAAAACTAACAAGTTTTGGTTAACAATTGCAAGCTTATTTTTCTTTAATATGCTACAAAACAGGTTTTATGCTTTTCGCTACAATGGGGTAGAAAATTATACTCAACGAGACACCAAAACTCCTACAATTTTATTTGCACCGCACTGCAATTGGTGGGATGGTATTGTCTTATATAATATTACACATAGAATTTGCCATAAAGAAATTCGTCTAATGGTTGAAGAATTAAATCGATTTCCACTCTTAAGAAGAGGGGGTGCATACTCTGTTAACAAAAAATCAGCACAATCTGCAATGAAAGCTTTACAATATTCTGTTGATGTATTAGGCGATTTGAGAAATGTGTTATGTATATTTCCTCAAGGAATTATCAGACCTCCGCACTTTAGACCATTCAAATTTCAAACAGGTTTAACTTATATTGCACAACGCGCAGTAAAAAAATATGGAAAAGTCAATTTAATTCCTGTTTCTATAGACTATTGTTTTCTAAGAGATAATAGACCTGAAGTTATTGTAGACTTTGGAAAAAGAATTGAACTTACAGATCCAAATATTGACAGGAAAGATTATACAAAATTTTTAGAAGCTCAACTTACAGAAACATGTGATGAACAATTCAAAAATATATCACAAGGCAATATGGATGACTATAAAATTCTATTCAAACAACACCTAAAATGGTATCGACGTATTGAACAAAGATTAAAAAGTATTGACTTACCTGATGTTTCAGGAGTTTAAGTTTGGATTATTAATATATTAAAAATTTTCTCTACCTGACAAAAATTTTTTTATCAGGGTTTTAAACATACACAAAGGAGAAAATATGTATATATCACCAACCAGACCAAACTTTATTAATACAAATTACAATCACACAAACCGTCAACAACCGGCATTTAACGGTGCTCTGAGCAATGCTGAAATGGAACGAGTTCTAAAACTTTTGGCTAATAAAAACACTGCTGTATTTGACAATTTTAATATAGAAAAGTTAAACCAAACAATGGAATCCTTATTAAAGAAATATGAAAGTCTCGGAATAAGAAGTATAGGTCTTCAAATAGTTCCTAATGAAGATTTACCAAAACTTCTTGGAAAAGATTTTGCCAAATATAATACAAAAGGTAAAATAGGTATTTGTGCTGCAGTAGGAGATAAATGTGCCCCAATCGAAAAAATGAATAATATCTATGAAGCCAGAACCTTCCTTGTAAAAGAAAATGAATTTAACAAATAATAAAAACTATAATTAACAGGTCAAATTTATCAGAATTTTTATATTTTGATATTAAAAATTCATTTATATATTTTTTTCTAATAGAACTACAGCATTAGCTTCTATTGCAAGATTTTGCCCCACAGCATCAAGTTTTTCTTTTGTTTTAGCCTTTATAGAAATGTTTTCAGGCTGAAGTGCCAAAATTTTGCATAAAATAACTTTCATTTTTGGAATATAAGGCATCATTTTAGGTGCCTGCGCAATAATATTACTATCAAGATTAACTATCGAGTATCCTTTTTCATTAATAAGTGTATAAACATGCTTTAATAAAATAGTACTATCAATATCTTTATACTTAGGATCAGTATCAGGAAACAATGTACCAATATCATCAAGAGCTAACGCTCCAAGAAGAGCATCAATTATTGCATGAATCAAAACATCTGCATCAGAATGACCCAACAGTCCTTTTTCATGAGTAATTTTTACACCGCCAATAATTAAATCTCTACCTTCAATAAGTTTATGAATATCATATCCCGTTCCGATTCTGTACATAATAACCTCATTTTCACATTAAGTATAGCACAGATTCCAATAATATGGTATTATATAGAATAATAGTACTAAAATAAGCGTCTTTTATGGGAAATGAATACTTTAAAAATAGTGTAACGGTAACAAGATCAGTTACGGTACCGGAAATATCAACCAGCACCTCACAAGCACCTGATTATTATTCAGATATTGATTTGCCATACTATTATTATTTTCCAACATTTGATTTTACACTTGGCTTTACACTTATAAGTCTTGGACTTATTGCAGCAGCCGTACAATTTATAATTTTTATATTTCTTGCAATAATAATAATCGCTTCAAAAAAAAATACGTATAAATGTGAACATTGCGGAGAAACTTTTAAAATAGATAAAGGTGTAAAACCTCAATATTGTAAAATATGCGGTGCAAACCTTAATCCACCAAAATGTCCGTAATTTTAAAGACAATGAAAGATTTCCGGAAATTTTCTTCTAAGTTCATAAAATTTATTAAACATTTTATCCTGATTTAAAACACATTTATCAATAAACATTGGTGTATCCATCATACATTTATTATTTTCAATTTGTTTATTCTGTTTGATACAATCATCAATATATTCTCTGGTTTTAGATGAATATTTATTAAAATCAAATCCCATTTTTCTAAAAAAAATATACGGAGGATTCTGTTTATCAAAAACGGATGATGCTACTGTATGAATATTACCAAAACAAACTTTTCGAAAACTTTCTCTTTTAGCAATATTTATAAATGCCTTACCTATGCCAACTCCTTTTTTGTAAGCAAATAGCCTATCAATAAAAAACGAACGATAAACATCAGCATTAGGAGAAAATCGACGATATTTATCATATATAACCTCAGGATATGCCTTCATTTCCCCAACCAACATACCCTCCTTATTTAGCATTTTATAAAAATACACCCCTGAAGTCTTACTTCTGTAAACATAAGTAATAAAATCCGTAATTTTAGGAGATTTTAAAGGCGCAAACATTAACATAATATATGTATTAAAACAAAACAGATAAATTTTTGCACATATACATACAATATTGTAAAAAAATAATAATATTCAATCAGAATTATTATTTTAGTATTATAATAATTTAAAGAAGTAGAGAAGATATAAATAGTAGGGATAAGAATTTTGAAAAATAAATATCATTTTATAGCAATTGGCGGAGTTGGAATGAGCGGACTGGCAAAATATTTGTTACAAAATGGCTATGAAGTTTCAGGCTCAGATATCTGCGATAGCAAATACGTTCAAGAAGTAAAAAGACTTGGAGCAAAAGTTACAATAGGACATAATGCCGATAATGTACCACAAAATTGTATTGTAGTAGCAAGTACAGCAATACGGGATAATAATCCGGAAATCCAAAGAGCAAAACAATTAGGACTACCTATATGGCATCGTTCAGATTTGCTTGCAGAAATCTCAAAAGATGAAAAATATTTTATCGGATTTTCAGGAACACATGGCAAAACAACCACCAGCGGTTTATGTTCTTATGTCATGGAAAAAGCAGGATTAAAACCATCATATATAGTTGGCGGAATAATTCCAGAAATTAATACTAATGCTAATTCAACACAAGACAAATTTTTCATAGCAGAATTGGATGAAAGTGATGGTACAATAGTTAAGTATTCTCCAAATTTAGTTGTTGTTAACAATTTAGAACCAGACCATTTAGATTTTTATAAAAACGGACTTGAATCAATTCTTGAAACATTTGAAGTCTTTTTATCCAATCTTCGTAAAAACGCTATTGTAATGGCAAATACTGACAATGAAGGTGTAAAAAGACTTGTTAAATACTTTTCAGAACATACGTTGGCAAATAATGCGAAATTTGTAACTTATTCAATCGGAGGAAATACAAACTATTGTGCAAAAAATATTCATTACTCCGAAGATTTTACAACTTTTGATATATTTTATGATGGTAAGTTCCAAACAACTTTAAAAATTTCATTAAAAGGTGTACACAATGTATACAATTCACTTGCAGTATGGGGTAGTTTACACCAGTCAAAAATTAACATGGAACTTGTCAACAAACATTTTGCAACATTTTGCGGTATGGGAAGAAGATTTCAAAAAATAGGAGAATTTGACGGCATATCTATATATGATGATTACGCCCACCATCCGACAGAAATCAAAGCAACACTTTCTTCTTCAAAATCTTTCAAAAATAGAAATGTAATCGCAGTATTCCAACCACACAGATACACAAGGTTACAAAATCTATGGAATGAATTTATGGGAGCATTTTCAGATGTAGACAGAGTTATTGTAACAGATGTATATGCAGCCAGCGAAGATCCGATTGAAGGAGTTAATTCTGTAGCATTTACCAATGAATTAAAAGAAAAAATTGATATTCCGTGTGAAAATATTCCGGGAGATATGAAAAATGTAGCAAAAAAATTATTCCCGACCCTAAAATCCGGAGATATAATAATCGGCCTCGGGGCAGGAACAATTACAAATTTAGGAAAAGAATTGTTAGCTCTGAACGAGGAGAAAGTAAAGGTTGGGAATTAATTCTGAAAAAAATTTTGATATAAAAAATTTAACTTCTTTCAAAACCGGAGGGAAAATAGCAGAAGTATTTTTTCCTGAAAATATTGATGAATTTACTGAAATTTTGAAACAAAATCCAAACATTAAAGTTTTCGGCAATTTGTCAAACACCCTGATATCTGACAGCGGTTATGACGGAAAAATAATTTTAACAAAAAAAATGAATAAAATAAAAATCTCCGGAAATAAAGTAATAGCAGGTTGTGGAGTCAAAGGACCAAAACTTGCTCAAGAAGTGTGTACTTACGGCCTTTCCGGATTGGAATTTATGATAGGCTTTCCAGGTTCAATCGGTGGAGAAGTATACATGAATGCCTCAGCAAATTCTCAATCCATCAGCGACTGTTTAACGTTCGTTACTTGCTACTCTGATATAGGATTAATCAAACTATCAAAAGATGAAATGAATTTTAGTTATAGAACTTCAAGATGCCAAAATGAAAATTTAATTGTTCTTGAAGCTGAATTTGAACTTTCTCCTAAAAATATAACCGAAATAAAAACAAAAATGGATGAAAATCTTAGCTTTAGAAAATCTCATCAACCATCTTTAGCACTACCAAACTGTGGAAGTATATTTAAAAATCCAAAAAATAATTCCGCAGGAAGACTCTTAGATTCAGTCGGAGCAAAACAGCTAAATTGCGGTGGCGTAAAAGTGTGGGAAAATCATGCAAACTTCATTGTAAATATTCGAGCGGGTAGCTCAACAGATATTCTGGAACTAATGTGCAAGATGAGACAAAAAGTCAAAGAAGAATATAATATAGAATTAGAACCGGAAATAAGATATTTAGGCGGGAATAACGAAAAGGAAAATGAATTATGCAAAATATTGTACAAAAAATAAATAAAGAAGCAAAAATAGCAGTGCTATGTGGCGGAATGTCCTCTGAAGCTGAAATATCAAGACGTTCAGGTAAAGGTTGCTTTGCCGCTTTGCAAAGACTTGGTTACAAAAATTCTGAACTTGTTGAAGTTGATGAAAACATTGCTCAAAAACTTAAAGAAGGAAAATATGATTATGCTTATACCGTATTACACGGAAAATACGGAGAAGACGGATGCATACAAGGTATTTTGGAAATTTTAAAAATACCTTACACCGGTTGTGGAGTTATGGCTTCAGCCATCTGCATGAATAAGGAATTTACTAAACGAATTCTTTCTACATGTCCTGATATACCTCTTGCAAAATCGACTTTTGTTCAAAAGGGTGAAGATGTTATGGAAAAAACCAGAGAACTACAATTCCCGGTATTTACAAAACCGGTATGCGAAGGTTCCAGTTTTGGAATGACAAAAGTAAATTCAAAAGAAGAATTAAAAGCAGCTTATGAAGAAGCTATAAAGTATAATGATGATGTTTTGATTGAAGAATTCATTGATGGTGTATTCATGACTGTCGGTGTTCTGGAGCAGGACGGAGAGGCTTTTGCAACCGAAATTCTCGAAATCAGAACAAAACATGAATGGTATGACTATGAATCTAAATACACTCCTGGAATGAGTGAATTTATTCTTCCGGCAGCGTTAGATGAATCACAGACTAAAAAAGTCAAAGAAATAGCTGTTAAAGCTCACAAAACAGCCGGTTGTAACGGATTTTCAAGAGTTGATTTCATGGTAGGAAAAAATGGCATACCTTATGTTATTGAAATTAATACTTCACCAGGGATGACAGATACAAGTGATTTACCGGCACAAGCCAAAGCTATGGGAATCAGTTATGATCAATTGGTTCAAATTATCTTAAATGGGGCAGGATTAAATAAATAATGACCGAAAAAGATAACGACAATGCAAAATATACAGAAGAATCTCAAGACGAATTTGCTCTTGCCAAACATTCTGTAAAACACAAACAAATTGAAAGAAAGATTCGCAAAAAACGGAAAAAAATAAACCGGATGAAATCTTTCTTACGATTTATTGTGTCTATATTGTTGATTCTTGCGGCTTATCAGTTTTTCAAATTACCGCAATGGTACCTCCCACAAGATGCATTTACCAAAAATGATAGCAAAACTATAGAAATTATAAACAATAAAATTGTACCAACACCTATTATTTATCAAGCAATGCGCGGGTTATATGTTCCAAAGCTGCCAATATTTTTGGTCAGTGTAAAACCTATTAAACAAGAATTGTTTAAAATTCCAGTTATAAAAAATATATATGTACGCAGATACGGCTTTCCTGCTAGAATACAAATTATTATTAGAGAAAGAATCCCAATAGCAATAATTAAAACTGACCTTAAATCCAAACCCGTTGCATTTTTTACCTCTGATGGAATCCTAATTACTAATAAAAATTATATGAACCTTGCAGAAACAAAATCTGCATTAAAAATTTTAACAACAAGTTTCCATACAGGGAAAGGCTTGACCGTAAAAAAAATTCGATATGTTGAAAAAATAGTAAAAGCGGTTGAGACATATTCAGGAGAAAAGGTTGAATACATTGATATGCGTAATCCCAATGATGTTTATGTGAAAATTCATACTACAAGTATAAGATTAGGGGCATTAGACAGCACAGTTTTTGAAAGAATAAAAAGAATCTACACAATATTACCACAAATTGAAGAAGTAGATGCCCAGATTAAATATATAGATTTAAGCTGGGATAAGGTAAACTATTTAAAACTGAAAAAAGCAAAATAAAATGAACTTTAATAAACAATATAACAAAATAAAAAATCTTGCATCACAAGAACTCTCACTTATTGAAGATAAAATGGCATCTTCAATACAAGTTGCTGAACCTTTAAAAAGTCATATAATCCAATTTTTAAAAGCTCCTTCAAAAAGAATTCGCCCATTACTGCCAATTTTATATACAAAAGCAACAGGCAAAGACTTAACAGGTAAACAATTAGAACTTTTAACAATAGTAGAACTGGTTCATAATGCGTCATTAATTCATGATGATATTATTGATGAAAGTGAATTACGTCGGGGGCAGAAAACAACCTGTGAAGAATTTGATAATAAACTCGCTGTTATTGCAGGAGATTATATTTTATCAGTTGCAATGGAAAAAATTGCAAAAATTAATTCAAATGAAATTCTTCAAAGATTCGCATATACACTCAACAGAATGTGCATAGGAGAAATTAATCAAAATTTCAACAGATTCAAAATCGGAACAATTGATGAATATATTGAAAAATCAAAAAACAAAACAGCTTATCTTTTTGAAACAGCATTAGTTTGTTGTGCTATACTTTCCAAAGAAAAATTAAATTTGGATGAAATAAGCAAACTCGGAATAAACATTGGAATAGCTTTCCAAATAAGAGATGACATAACCAATTTAACAAAAACAGATTCTTCAAAACCTGCAAATAATGATATAGCAGAAGGGATTTATAATGCACCTGTTATATACGCACAAAGTCCAGAAAACTATATATCAGGTATTGAAAAAACCAAAACTTTGTTAAATAATTATATTCAAGAAGCGATTGAGCAAATTAAAAATCTACCTGAAAATCAATATAAAACAGCATTAAAAGAGTTTTTGGAGCTTTTAAATAATGAATAAATTTACACAAATGTGGGAAAATTATAAAACAAGAATAAAAGAACAACAAGATGCATCCTGGATGCATTTTAAAGCAAAGCTTCCGGAAAAAATACAACTAAAACTTGACAAAATAGAAGAGCTATACAAAAACTATAAAGAAAGTGCTGCATGTGAAGTTATTGAAACAGTAGTATTTGTACTTGTTATGGTAATTATCATAAGATTTTTTATAGGAGAAATACGGTGGATACCTTCAGCATCAATGCATCCCACATTACTTGAAGGAGACAGAATTGTTGTTGAAAGATATTCAAGATTTTTCACAGGGCCACAGCGTGGAGATATAATGGTATTCTACCCTCCATCAACGCACCTTTCAAAAAAAATAATACCTCTATTCTCACGCCTAACAGGATTTTGGTGTAATGATATAGCATATATAAAACGAGTTGTAGGACTTCCTGGAGACAAAATTGAAATCAAACAGGAGAAAGACGGCTCTGCGTATGTTTATATAAATGACAAAAAATACGAAGAAGATTATATTCAAAGCATTTATGGATACCCGCCTTGTCCGGATAAAGATACAAATAAACTTCTTTTAATGAGTGATCAGGTTATGAAATGCGGACCTTTTAAATTAGATAACGACAGTTATTTTATGATGGGGGATAACAGAGAAAATTCTCAAGACAGCAGATACTGGGGAACATTGAAAAAAGACCGATTTATTGGACGTGCTGTTGTTGTATTTTGGCCCATTAAGAGAATGAAAGTTCTTCATAGATTACAACAAAAATAAATTACAGAGTCAATAATATGCAACAATATAACAAAAACTGAAAAGAAATCTGGCAAATTTATTTATTTTCTTATTTAATATTTATATGAATTCGATACAAACAACCTTCAGTCAAAATATTTCATTGTTTTCGAGCTGGATTGATTCAACTCCTCTACCACAGGTAATTGATACGGTTACTTATGATTTATATGAAAGTAACAATCCTTTCAGACAAAAAACAGATAAAAAATTTGATAATAAAGCCCTAAGATATACTGTTAACGCAACTTCTGCAGTTGGTGCAGAGGCGTTTTCAGTATTTACAAATCCGTATTATTTGACACATAAAATTGTAAATTTACCTGTTATGTATAAAAATGTAGCTAATATTTATAAAAAATATTCAACGCAGGATAAAAAAATTAACTCATAAATGTTAACAACCATAGATTCTCTTAAGAAGCTTAATCCCAAAAATTCAAAAGATTTTCTAATTTAAAATTAAGAGTAGTTGCAAGTTCTAAAATTTTTCCAAGAGACATATTCTGTCTCCCGTTTTCTATACAAGCAAAGTAATTAGCGCTTACTCCAAGTATTTCTGCACATTGCTCTTGAGTTAATCCCTTTTTTATACGCTCAATCTTTACATTTCTTCCAAAAATTTTTAAAAGTTCTTGTTTATTCATTATTGTTAATTGTAAATGAATTGTTTTAGAACTTGTATTGTGTTATTATATATAAAAATATAAGTTATAAGATATAGAAATGAGTAGTATTGAAAAATTAAAAAATATAGAAATACTTAGATTTTTATTTTCATTATGCATAATATGGGAACACATGCATGGCGGTATTCTAAAATCGTTCATACACAATATACCGCTATATGAAAAATTAATTACTACCAGATACGCCTTTATGGCAGTCGATTTCTTTTTTATAATTGCAGGTTTCTTTCTATTTTTAACAACAGATTTCAGACAAAAATTTACTGATTTTGCGATAAAAAAAATAAAAAGACTTATGCCGGTTGTTTTTTATAGTATTTTTCTCTATTGGATTATTTCTTTATTTACTCCTATAAAATTCCTAAAATATGAAAACGTATTTTCTCTGCTAAATATATCAAACTGCGGAATAACACTACAATATGGCAATAATTTTTGTACATGGTTTGTCTCAGCACTATTCTGGACAATGTGTTTTTATTTTTATTTATACAAAATAATCAATAAAAAAATGTTTAACCTCATCTGTGCATGTTTAATCTTTTTTTGTTATGCCTTTTGGATACATAGCAGCGGAAGCAATTTCGACAATGTATATAGTGGTTTAAACAGAGGAATGCTAAGAGCTTTTGCAGGATTAGGTGTGGGATATTTTATCGCAAATCTATACAAAGAAAATATAGAAAAAATAAAATTTATAGAGTTTAAATTTCCAGTAACCATAATAATTACCTTTACAGAAATCTATTTATTTAGTTTTATCTTCAAGTATACATGCCTGCAAAAAATGAACTATAATAACCCAATGATTTTAATTATTGCATTTATTGGATTATTTCTGCTCTTTATATTTAAGAAAGGATACCTCTCAAAATTACTAAACAATAATCTATCCGTTTTTTTAGGACAATTTGCTTATTCAATCTTTATGACCCACTTTGTCATAAAAGATTTATGGTTAAATATTGTCTATAAAAATTGCCAAAATTGGGTAATATTACATCCTTACGCTAATCTTATCTGCCTATATACAGTAATAATTATTTTTGGCATAATAACTTATTATCTGATTGAAAAACCGGCAGCAAAGTTACTAAAAAATTTTTCTTTAAAAAACATGATTAAAACACAGACAATAACAAATCAATAAAAACAATTAAAATAAATGATAGTATTTCATATAATTAGCCATAATATCTGAACTTACACCATTAGCAACATTAGCTTTGACAATTTGATCTTTATCCTGAACCGTTTTATCATTCATTTTAGCAGCTTCATCATTCTTAGGATTCATTTGTTGTTCTTTTTGAGTTTGCTGAACCTGTTCAATAAATGCTTCCAGCTTCTGCATAACTTGAGAATGCAATTGTACATCTCCAGAAAAAGAACCTGTAGACTCAATTCCAGCAGTTTGCAAATCTTCTAAAATTTGTTCCCATTGGTTGTAATTTGTAATACTTGTTCCCTGGGCTTGCGCAGCAGCCTGTGCTTTACGTAATTCATCTACTGAATTAATATCTTCTACATTATCCATTGCCATGGAAAGCTCTCCTTAATTTAGTAAATACTTTCTTCTATAATAGATAAGTATTTCTACGGCACATTTTTTCAATAATTTAAAAATTTGTAACAAAAATTAATAATAACAATTTAACAATTTTTTGCCATTAAATATTAAATTAAAAACATCATATATAAAAATTTCACTTAACAACTTTTCTATGATAAATTATACTTATGAATATTACAGCCGGAAAATTCAAAGGGCAAAAAATACTTGCTCCGGATGAAAATATTACACGCCCGACTCTATCAAAAGTTAGAATGAGTGTGTTTAACACATTGCAATGCATGATTGATTTTGAAGAGTCCAGTTTTCTTGATATGTATGCAGGCTCAGGAATAATGGGACTTGAAGCTCTTTCGCGTGGTTTTAAAAAAATCGTGGCAATTGAAAAAAATAAAAAAGTTTATGGAGTTATAAAATTAAATTACAAAAAATATGAAAAAAATAATGATTTAAAACTCATTTTGGGAGACAGTATAAAAATTTGTCCAAAATTAGATTCCAACTTTGATATCATATATATTGACCCGCCATACTATTCTGGAATATACGAAGCCAGTTTGAATGCTATTAATAATATAAAAAGTAATATCATAATTTTAGAACATGTCGTTGAAGTAAATTTCACAAAATTTCAAATAATCAAACAAAAAAAATATTCAGATAAATACATAACCTTTTTAAAAAAATCAGAACAAATAGACTAAATTAATATTTTAGCATATAATTGATATATTGTTACAGAACAAGGACTGTGGATATGGATGAAAAAAAGCAAAAAATTTTGTTAATAAAATTATCATCACTTGGTGATGTAATTTTTAATATTCCACTTGCAAATGCTTTAAAAGACGCCGGTTATGAAGTAACATGGTTAGTTTCAGAAAAAGGTATTCAAGTAGTTGAAAACAATCCTTGTGTTGATAAAACTATTCTCGTCCCAATAAAAAAATGGAAACAAAGGGGGCCTTCAATCGAAAATTTTAAAGAATATCTTGCTATACTTAAGCAAATTCGTAATGAACATTTTGATATAGCAATAGATTCTCAAATGATGTTCAAAAGTTTATACTGGATGCTCTTCTGTAATGCAAAAAGAAGAATTATTTCCAAAGAAGGCAGAGAACTTTCTTTATTAGGTGGTAATGAATGGATTGATAATATATCCTACACACCAGATTCTCCAATCGTTTTGAATTATCTGAGATATGCTAATTATCTTGGAATCTATCCGGAAAAAATTAAAGTAACTCTACCACCAAGAAATGAAGAACAAATAAAAAAAGTAGATGAAATGTTAGCAAGTATTGATAACACCAAACCTCTTGTTGCAATTGCACCTGCAACTACCTGGGGCAATAAACACTGGGACAAAAATAATTGGAAAGCAGTTGTTGACGAACTTTCTAAAACATGTAATATCGTATTTACAGGCGGTCCTGGAGATAATGAATTAATTGAATACATTTCAAACGGAAAAAATCTTAATCTTGCAGGAAAAACTGATATAATGGAACTTATGGAAATTTTTTCACGCGCAAAACTTGTTATGGCTCCGGATAGCGGAAGTGCACACCTTGCCTGGGCAACAGGTAACCCCGCCGTAATAGCAATTTTCACCTGCACCCCAAAAGAAGTTTTAGGCCCATACGGAAATAAAAATAAGTACATCTCCCTTGGCGGATACGGACTGCCGTGTCAACCTTGCTTTAAAAGGAAATGTCATCTCAAAAAAAATATCAATGCATGTACAAAATTTCCAAATCCTAAAGATGTTGTTGACTGCGCTAACACCTTGATATTTTCATAAAAAAATGTTATAATTATAGCTGAAGTCCACTATTAGCAAGGAATATCAATGGGTTTATTTGATAAATTTAAAGAAGTAACAAGAAAAGTTTCGGAAGTAGAAAATAATATCTACCACGAAAAACGTGATTACCTTGAAATTTATGAGCGCAATATTGAACTGGAAAAAGAAATTGCTGAAAGAACCGAAGAATTAAATGATGCAAATAAACGTATGTTTACCCTCCAGCATATCTGGGATATGATGAATTCTTCTACTCCGCTGGAAAATGTTATGGAAGCAATTGTAAACAGTACACAAGGTGAACTTGGCTATATGCATTGTGCAATTATAAGAAAATGCGCCGATGAAAATGGTGAATTCTTACAAATTCTTGCACAATCTAATGACGGATTGATTGAAAGATTGAATAATATTATAGGTTCTCCGGGAATTCAAACAAGAAGGCTTAATTATGATAATGAAAGTGTCTTTGCTGATACTATGCGTCAAAGAACAATCCTCCAGACAAAATCTATTGACCTTTCTCTAAAATCTGTATTACCAGAACTTTCGCAAGAAATTGTAAACAAAATTATATCAAATCAACCTGTTAAATCAGTAATAGTAATCCCATTAATTACACAAAATAAAGAATTTGGTTGGTTCTGTGTATTCTCATCAAGAGAAGAATTAGCCGGAGCGGAAATGGATTTTTTAGGGTTATTCGCAAAACAAATAGAAATGGCTATAACAATAGCAGACTTATTCCAAGCCGTAAGAGAACAAGCCGTAACTGATGCTCTAACAGGTTTGTATAACAGAAGATACTTCGAAGAAGCCCTGGAAAAAGAAGTCCAACGTGCAAAACGTCAACACCAACCTTTTTCAATTATTGGTATAGATTTAGATTATTTAAAAAAAATAAATGATACACACGGACATTTTTACGGTGATTTGGCCATAAAAACAATCGCTAAAGTTTTAAAATCAAATGCTCGCTCTGTCGATGTTCCTGCTAGAATCGGAGGAGAAGAATTTAATATCCTATTACCTGGTATAAGTTCGGAAGGCGCTATGGTTGCAGCAGAAAGAATCCGTAAATCAATTGAACATGAGGAAATTGAAACAATAGGACACATAACAGGAAGTCTAGGAGTTGCAACATATTTCGAACACAGTGAAAATGCCGAAGAATTGCTTGAATTAACAGACCAGGCAATGTACACATCAAAAAGAAATGGCAGAAACAGAGTAACCTTAGCCAAACCTATTACTGAAACATCATGGCAAGAAATTGCCGTTAATACATTTATTGATATTTTGTCTAAAAATCGTGTACCAATGGCAAAACAACTCTCAAAAGAACTTTGCTTAAAACTCCAAGCTCCTGCAAATAAAAACGAAACATCAAGTGATTCCTTATATGCTGTTGCAGACATGCTAACAAAATTATATAACCCTATGCATTCATCAGGAGTTATAAAAAATAAAGTACTTATGGCTGTAAGTTTAGCAAAAAGATTTGATTTACCAAAAGAAGAAATTGACAATTTAAGGGTCGCAGTTTTACTGTATGATATTGGAAATCTTATGCTCCCTCAGGATTTACTTCAAAAACCAACACCTCTGACAGATGAAGAACGAAACAAAATTAAAAACCATCCTGTAATTGCAGTTAAAGAAATTTTACAACCAATATCCTATGTTCAAGATATTCTTCCTATAATTGAACACCACCATGAAAATTGGGATGGTTCCGGGTACCCTAATAAAATTGCAAAAGATGAAATTCCACTAACATCACAAATTATCCTAATTATTGATGAATACTTTGCATTAATAGAACCTAGACCTTATAGAGCTAAATTATCATCAAGAGATGCTATTGAAATTATTAAAACCGATAGCGGAAAAAAATGGAAAACATCTCTTGTACAGGAATTTATTTCGCTGATTGAGCATGATATAGTTTAAATGTGATGAAAGAAAAAGAGTTTATTTCAATAATAAAAAAATCTCTAAACTCAAAATACATCGGAGATGATTGTGCATATCTTAAAGATTTGGGTATTGTTGTTTCCCAAGACAGTCTTGTTGAAGATATCCACTTCAAAAAAAATTTCACAACACCATTTGAACTTGGTTTTAAATCTGTTATGGTAAATATTTCAGATATTGCAGCAAGCGGAGCAAAACCAAAATATATTACGATATCACTTTCTTTACCGCCTGACATTGATGAAAATTTTATAGATGAATTTTACGACGGATGCAAAAAGGCCTGCAACAATGAAATTGAAATTGTCGGAGGAGATATAACAGGTTCAGAAAAAATTTTTATTTCCATTTGCGCCATAGGTTCAACAACAGGACGAAACATTTCTTCCAGAAAAAATGCAAAACCTGGACAAAAAATTATTGTTTCAGGATTACACGGCTCAAGTGCAGCAGGTTTACAGCTTCTTTTGGCAGGAAAAAATACAAATACTAAATTCATAAAAGCCCATTTAATGCCATACGCCCAAACTGAATTTGGCAAAATTGTTGCAACAAATGTAGAAGAAAATTATGCGATGATGGATACATCAGATGGTTTAATGGACGCTCTTTCAACTATAGCAAATGATAGTAACGTATTATTAGAAGTTGATTTTGATAAAATACCTTATGATAAAGATTTAAAAATATTTAAAAATTATCAAGACTTAATTCTTTTTGGAGGAGAAGACTACCAAATAATAGCAACAGTTCCACAAAACTTCTCTGACACAATGGCAACAACAATAGGTCAGGTAAAAGAAGGTTTAGGTATAAATTTAAAAATACAAAACAACATCCTCCATTATTCAAAACAAGATGTTGAAAAAAATTTATTTAACCATTTTAAAAATAAATAAAGGATTAAAATATGAAAATATGCGCAATTATTACAGCTGGCGGTACATCATCCAGATTTGGAACAGATAAAAACAAACTCTTAGTAACAATAAATGGAAAAGAAATTATAAAATACACTATTGATGCCTTTATTGCATCTAATATAGAAGAAATTATTATTTGTGCAAACACTGCAATTATAAATGATTTATCAAAAATTTTTAAAGATTATAAAAATGTCAAAATTATTGAAGGCGGAAATTCAAGACAGGCTTCAGTATACAATGGACTAAAAGTAATACAAAACTGTGATTATGTTTTAATTCATGACGGTGCGCGTCCTATGATATCGCCTGAAATTATACAAAAAACAATTGAAAAAGTTATTGAAAAAAAAGCTGTTTCGGCAATGACAAAAACAATTGATACAATAAAGCAAGTTGATGAAAAAGGAAAAATAATAAAAACCATAGAGCGTTCAAAATTATATAATACTCAAACACCGCAAGCATTTGAATATAATCTTATCAAATTTGCGCATGAAAAATTACAAAACAAAAATTTTACAGATGACGCCGGAATGATAGAATACTTGGGAAAAGATGTTTATATGGTTGAAGGAGACTACAGGAATATAAAAATTACTACAAAATCCGATTTAGCACTTGCAGAAATTTATCTAAAAAATACACTTACTTCAAATAATTAATTAGTAACGCGGTGAGTATAAAATACACACCGCGTTTAATTATTATATCAATAAATTTACAACAATTCTTTCAAATAATTTGGAAGCGCAAAACGAGCATTATGATATTCTTTATTATAAATCTTACATGTCGGAATAATCTCTGCTGCACGCTCTTCGTTATAGTATTCCAAAGGTTTTACATCAACAGAACAAAATGCCCAGGCCCAATATCCACCAGGATAAGTAGGAATATTTGAAGTATATGTTGCAACTGTAGGAAAAACTTTTTTAAGTTGTTCATACATTTTTTTAACAGATTCTGCTTGCGCAAAAGGAGATTCTGATTGAGCAACCATAATTCCACCTTTTTTTAATGAATTTTTCACATTAGTATAAAATTCATCAGTAAACAAGCCTTCACCAGGTCCCATAGGGTCTGTTGAATCAATTAAAACAATATCAAATTCATCTTTTTTATCTTTAATATATTCAATTGCATCCTGTACAAGAATTTCAACTTTAGGATTGTCCAATTCACATGAAATTGTAGGCAAGTATTTTTTACAAGCCTCAATAACCAAACCGTCAATCTCACACAAAACAGCTCTTTCAACTGTTTTATGTTTCATAACTTCACGAATAGTTCCACCATCACCACCGCCTATCACAAGAACAGATTTCGGCGCAGGATGTTGCATCATAGGGATATGAGCTATCATTTCATGATAATGATATTCATCACCTTCAGTTGTCATCATTAAATCATCCAGAGTTAACACTCTGCCCAACTGTGAATCTGTTTCAAAAACTTCAACTTTTTGAAACGGAGAATTCTCAGAAAATAAAACTTTTCCTGCTTTAATAGCAATTCCATATCCACCAGGAGTAATCTCATGATAATAACCGTTTTCTATACCGTTTTTCATTCTTTTTCAATCCTTTCCTTTTATACAAAACAAAAAGTTACGCTAAAATTAGCGTAACTTAATGCTATCATATAAAAATTTCATTTCAAATATTAAGTCAAATAAGTATCATCACCAAGCCGTCCGGTGTTATTATCATCACCCATTTGAATAATATCAATATTATTTATATCATCTGTGAGTTTTCGAATTACTTCTTTAGCATTTTTTTCTAACTCTTCTTTTGTAATTTTACCATCAGAAGAAATTGTATCTAAAGAAGTAAAACTATTATTTATCAATTCCTGAACTTGTGCTCTATTACCATCATTTACCGTAAAACCAACAGATGAAAGCATTGTATTTATGAAATTATTATATTCATCTTTGTCAATTTGTCCATCTTTGTTAATTACATCAGAACTTGACAATATAGTATTAATATCTTCACTGTCTGTTGTTGCAAGCATAGCATTGGCATTTCTGGTAGCTTCAGCTAAAACAGTTCCATCTTTTGTTCGTACCTCTATAGAACCGTCTTTTGCATAACCAATATCATAATCTGTAAATACTGCTTGTAATTGTTGTCTCAAGTTTTTTGCGGCTGTAGTTGGAGCTTTTGCTTCCACTACAACTTCTGCCAGCTCTCCGCCATCTATTACATCGGTTGTAACATTAGATGCTTTAAGAGTTGCATTAGCTTGTTCTGTTAAATCAGCTAAAAGAGTGCCATCTTTTGCTCGTACCTCTATAGAACCGTCTTTTGCATAACCAACTTCATAATTATTACCTAAAGATGCTTGTAATTGTTGTCTCAATGTTTTTGCAGCTTTAGTTGGAGCTTTTGCTTCCACTACAACTTCTGCCAGCTCTCCGCCATCTATTACACCAGATTGATCTGTTACCATAGCAAACATATTTTCTGGGATTGCTTCACCTTTAGAATTTGTAAACTTCGTAGTTACATTTCCTGCAGAATCAGTTATTTCCGCTTTAACATTACCCTTATCATCATAAGCAAATCTGGTAATTTGCTTTAATACCGGATTTTGAGCATCTGTTATTTGTTCAGACGGTTTACCATTTTTCATATCTTCTTCGGAAGCAAACTTACTCTCAACAACATGCCCGCCTTTTTGGGTTGTAACAGTAATAGCTGTCAATGGAGCATCATCCGCAATTCCATCATAGGTTCTTGTTATTTGTTTGCCATCAACGGTTTCATAATCAGTTCTAATTTCTTTTCCGTCATCTGTTAACTGAATTGTTCTTGTCAAAACGCCGTCTGCATTTCTCATAACAGTTGTATTGCCATCCGGCAATTGAACTATTGATGTTCCATCAGCATTTACTATTGCCACCGGGGTATCGCTACCAGCATTGTAAAATCTTGTTTGGCCATCTTTAGTTTGAACTTCTCTTGAACCATCACTATATCTGATTTCTTTAGATCCATCCTGAAGAGCATATTCCGTACCATTAGTTTTTTTAGTAGCTATATAATTGTCAGCAGGATTATCTTTAAATAGATGGGTTGTAACATCACCATTAACTTCTTGATAAGTGTTGCCTTGTGCAAAGGCTATCTGCTGGTCTGTAAGACGATTTAATGCCTCGAAAGCATTACTATCCTTACCAAATAATTTGCTAAGTTCCCGTTTCGAAATAGTACCATTACCGGCAAGAGATTGAAGATTATTTCGCATAACTAAGGCTTCTTTTTCATCAATAACCCCATTGCCATCTTTATCATACTTTTCAAATAAGGCTTCGTTCCCTTTTGTTTTTTGAAGACCTTCCAAATTTTTTAAATCAATCGATTTACCATCTTTACCTTTGAGTTTCAGTGTTGAATACTGTGTTGCCGGTTTCGGCTGATTTACTCCATCTACCATTTACATATCTCCTATATTTCTAAATAGTTTTTATAGAAAGTAAATCGGTTAATCTTTATCCAAACTTTAATAATAAAAATTTTTTTTAACAATTATTAACAAAAACTAAGACGCTTTACCTAATACATGAATATGTAAATGCATAACTTCTTGTCCTGCTTCTTTTCCTGTATTTATTTGAACTTTATATGCATTAAGACCAGATTTTTCTGCAGCATCCTTAACTGATTGCATAAGCTCAGCCATCAAGGTTTTATCATTAAGTTCAATCAATGATGGTATATGCTTTTTAGGACACACTAAAAGATGAACAGGCGCTTTTGGATTTATATCTTTAAAAACAACAGTATTTTCTGTTTCATGAACAAACTCCGTTCCAAAATCCCCATTTATAATTTTACAAAAAATACAATCTTCACTCATACTCATCCTCCATACAAGATAATATAGCATTTTAAAATATTAAAATCAAACATTTAACATACTGCATCATTACCACCACCAACCATAGTATCCCCGGTGGTAATAATACGGTCTGGACATATAATAAAAATGTTGTCGCTCAAGATTATTTCTAACCTGTTGTTCATATAACAATTGTTGTTGGATTATATTATTTCTTTGTTGTTCTTCTATAATTGCTTTTTGAGCTTCTAATTGTTTTTGTTGATAATATTCGTTTTGTTTAAGTTGAATATAATTATTAAAATCCTGATTCAGAGAATTAAAAGCATTGGTTAATTGAGCACCTTTATAACGTGAAAAATATAAATTTGCATTTTTAAAAAACTCATCCTGCTTTGTAGATATTTCAACAGCTTCTATATTTTTAGGCAGTTGTCTCACAATTTCAGACCATTGAGGAATTTTTACAAATTGACTCATTCCAGCCGCTTTTTTATTTAATTTAGCCTGTTCCAATTCTGATATAATTTTATTGACTTCTAAAATTTCCTCATCTACAGATGTTAATCCTCTTGCTTTATAAGCATAAGATAACTTAGCAGAATTATCAGACGTTGTTTTTATAACTTTTAATAAATTTGAATAACTGTAAATTTCATTCAATAGTTCATGGGCATACTTATTTGCTTCTGACTTATTATGTAAAACATAATAACAAGCATAAAGAGTTTCTTTATTATGATAATCAAGTACTTTTAATTTTTTTAAATAGTTTATAGCGGTATAATAACTACCGGTATAGTAATAACAGTCAGCAATTGCAGAAATAATTGATTCATCTTGAACAGGCTCTAACTTTTTAAAATAACTGAGAGCAGTCGCATATTGTGAATTATAAAAATACAAAACTGCAAGGTTATAATCTAAAGAATTTTGCTCCAGTACCTGATATTTTTTATTCATTTTGTTTACTTTTACAAGTACAGGTAACGCTTTCTTATAATCATTCTTTGAGTGATAATAATCGTAATATTGAATATAGGCAGGGAAAAAGTCAGGATATTTTGAAAAAACTTCACCCCACTTTTCTTCTAATATAAGCTTTTGAATTTTTTTTACAAGTTTATAATTCTTTTTTTCCTCTTTTGTGAGTGTTTTAAGGAAATTTTTTTCTGAATCCCTGCTTAAATTATTAAACCCCGCTTTTATATTCTTAGAATCAATTTGATAAAATCGTAAAAAAGAATCCTTGGATATATTTTTCTGAATATTAACACTGTATCCGCCGGAAACAAAAGAAGCCGCAGTAAATACTTCACCATAAACATAATTATTTGAAAAAATAATAAGTATAAACAAACCGGTTAAAATCTTTTTCATTCATTTATCCTTTTTATCTAATTTAAAATGTTAAAACTACTAACCTTATATTTATACAACGAAATATAAACGACCATGTTCAAAAAATAAACATGGTCGTATTAATATTGTAACAAATATATATATTCATTAGACTTCTTTAAAAATCAATGACGCATTTTGTCCACCAAACCCGAATGAATTAGATAAAGCTGTATGTAATTCAGCTTTAACCGGTTTATATGGTACATAATTCAAATCAGCAACTTCTTCATCTTGATTATCAAGATTGATTGTTGGAGGAACAATATCATCATTAAGAGCTTTAACACAAACAATAGCTTCTGCAGCGCCTGTTGCACCAAGCATATGCCCATGCATACTCTTTGTTGATGTTACAAACAAGTTAGGATTTGTTTTTTTGTCTCCAAAGACTTTAGCAACAGCATTAGATTCTGCTTTATCACCCAATCCTGTACTTGTACCATGCGTATTAATATATTGAATATCAGAAGGTTTTAAACCTGCATCTTTCAATGCAAATTCCATTGCCTTAATAGCACCGGCACCATCAGGAGCTGGAGCAACAACATCATAAGCATCGGCAGTTTGACCATAACCTACAATTTCAGCATATATTTTTGCACCACGCTTTTTAGCATGTTCATATTCTTCCAAAATAAGAACAGCAGCCCCCTCTGACATAACAAAACCATCTCTGTCTTTATCATAAGGACGAGAAGCTCTTTGAGGTTCATCATTACGTTTTGAAAGTGTTCTTGCCGCAGAAAATGCACCAACACCAACATCACATATTGTAGCTTCTGTACCACCTGCTACCATGATATCAGCATCACCATACTGAATTGAACGGAATGCATCACCAATTGAATGAGAACCTGTTGCGCAAGCTGATACAACAACTTTATTTACACCCTTAAAACCATATTTCATTGAAATATTTCCTGAAGGCATATTCACAATCATCATTGGCACTGTAAATGGAGAACATTTATTAGGCCCTTTTTCAATAATTCTCTTGTGATTTTCTTCAAAAGTTTTGAATCCTCCCGCAGCAGAACTTACAATAACCCCGACTCTATATGGATCAATATCGTTAAGTTCTTCCAATTTGGCATCTTTTATTGCTTCATCAGCCGCAACCATTGCAAACTGAATAAATCTATCCATTTTTTTTGCAGCTTTTGGTTCCATATAATCTTCAGGATTGAAATTTTTCACTTCTCCGGAAATCTTTACAACATGTTTGCTGATATCAATTGCTTCAGAAGTTGATATACCACTTTTTCCGGCTTTTAAACTTTCCCAGAACTTGTCAACACCGACACCATAAGGAGTAACAGCTCCCAGTCCTGTAATTACTACTCTTCTTTTATCCATTTAAGATATCCCCTTTAATAATAAATAATGCGAGAATGAAATGAAAACATCTCACCCTCGCAAATATAAAAATCCAGTTTGAATAATTCAAAATTCAATTAGTGAGATAATTACTTACCTAATTTGCTATCGATGTAAGAAACTGCATCTTGAACTGTTTGAATTTTTTCTGCGTCTTCATCAGGAATTTCGCATTTGAATTCTTCTTCTAAAGCCATAACTAATTCAACTGTGTCTAATGAATCAGCACCTAAATCATCTGTAAAACGAGCTTCAGGTGTAACTAATTTTTCGTCAACACTTAATTGATCTACTACAACTTTTTTTACTGTGTCTAATGTACTCATCTTCTTTTCCTCTTTATTATTTGTGTATTACTAAATACTTTTCTTGCTACATTATAAACTGCTGAATCCTTTTTTGCAAGAAATTTACAAAAGCTGCTACCTTTTGTTAAAAAACTTTACTTTATAAGCTAAATAAACATTTGAGAACTTTCTCGTTTTTACCGTGTCATAAGAACACAGTAAAAGTAAAAAAAGAAGTCTAAATAGACTTCTCTTTTTTTTTAATCATAATGGTCTGCTAAAACTAAATAATCATTCCGCCATCTACTTCCAAAACCTGACCTGTAATATAATCAGTTTCTAAAGCTAAGAATCTTACAGCAGCAGCTATATCTTCAGCTTTACCCATTCTTCTTAACGCAATCGCTTTTAAGTATTCATCAATATTTGGCAAATCTTTAGTCATGTCAGTTGCAATAAAACCAGGAGCAACAGCATTAACTCTGATTCCACGAGAACCCACTTCTTTTGCTAAAGATTTTGTAAAACCAATTAAACCGGCTTTCGCTGCTGAATAATTCGCTTGACCCGCATTACCATAAACACCTACAACAGATGACATATTGATAATAGCTCCACTTCTTTGTTTCATCATAAGCTTTACAACCGGTTTTGAAACATAGAATGCACTACTCAAATTGGTATTAATAACAGCATTCCATTTATCAGCATCCATTCTAATGAACAAATCATCACGAGTTATGCCCGCATTATTAAGTAAAATATCTATTCTTCCGTATTTTTCAATAATTTTAGCAATATTTTCATCTACTTCCTGTTGATTTGATACGTCAAATTTATAACATTCAGAATTTGAACCCAGAGCTTTTAATTCTTCAACAGTTTTTTCTGCCGCTTCTGAATTTCCAGCATAATTTATAACAACATCACAACCTGCTTTTGCTAATTCTAAAGCACAAGCCTTTCCAATGCCACGAGAGCCACCCGTTACTAATGCTACTTTTTTGTCCGTCATAGTTATATTCTCCTTATTTTGTAATATTTGTTATCTTAAGTTTATCAATTTATATTATTATTGCTCCACACAATACTTAGCAATTATTTCGTCAAATTTTGCACTTTCCTTACCTGCATTTATCATTTTGATTGATTCATCAACAAACCCTGATAATTCTTCTGTCGGAATTTTGCATGACATAGTCATTTTAGAACCAACCGTTTTGCTATATTCACACATTCCATCTTTCATTCCGGAAACCTTTGCTGTTCCAAGAGTTGTTAATGTAGCCGGAGTACAATTTCTAACATAAGTATCATAAAATCCAAGTTCTTTTTGTTTTAATGTTTCTAACTGTTGTAATAAATTAGCCCTGAGCTTTGCATTGTTTTCTTTCATATTTTTTTCCCACTGAGGAAGATTTGCAGAATTATTTGCAAAAGTGCAGGTACAAACTCCGAAAAATAATATTAATAGTACAAGACAATTAATTATTTTTCTCATTAATATAATCCTTACGCTAGAGCCATTTCTTCTTTTAAAGAACTAATTGTTGATTCCAGAGATTCTTTATCGAAAATATTATATGTTTTTACATTTGAATCTATTTTTTTATTTAAACCGGCAAGAACTTTACCCGGACCTATTTCAATAAAGGTATCAACTCCATCTTTTATCATATTTTCAATAGTTTGTGTCCAATGAACTGAAGAATAAATTTGGCGTGGCATTTTATTCTTAAATTCTTCTGAATCAATAGTTGATTTAGCATCAACATTTGTATAAACAGGAACAGTTGCATTATTTATATCTAACTCAGACACAAATGAAGCGAACTCATTACCGGCTTTTTCCATAAATTTAGAATGGAAAGCTCCGGAAACAGCTAAAGGAACAACTCTACGAGCTCCTGCTGCAGATAATATTTCTCCGGCTTTTTTTACAGCTTCACTATCTCCAGTAATAACAACCTGTGCAGGTGAATTATAATTTGCAACATCTACATAGCCAATATTTGAAGCTTCTTTTAGTGCATTTTCAATACTACCTTCAGGTGCATTTAAAATAGCAGCCATAGCACCACCTTTTGTTGCACCCATTAAATCAGCTCTCTGTTGAATAGCTTTTAATGTAGTTTCCAGATTCATTACTCCTGAACAATACATAGCACAATATTCACCCAAACTATGTCCGGCGCTGCAATAAGGTTTAATATCAAATTGTGATTTTAAAGCTTCTAATGCAGCAATTGACATTGTAACTATACAAGGTTGAGTATTAACAGTCTGTTTTAAATCATCTTCCGGTCCTTCAAAACAAATTTTTGTAATACTTTTCCCTAATACTTTATCTGCAGTATCAAAAACATCTTTTGCAGCGTCAAAACTATCATACAAATCTTTTCCCATTCCAACAGATTGAGAACCTTGTCCAGGAAACAAAAATGCTATTTTCTTTGTCATAATAAAACTCCCTTATTCTGTAATTCGTCTAAATAGATTATATAATAAATACTTGAAATGTAAACAATAGGCACTTTTTAAACAGTAAAAAATACACAATAACTATTATCAGATAACCTTATACTCTACTAAATAAGATTTATTTTCATGTTACAATTATTTTAAAAAGGTTGTATCTATGTGGGATAAGTTAAAAGAACAATTTAATCTATTAAAACTTGAAAAGAAAAAACTGTTTTTAATTACAAATTCTGATAAATTTATTTCAAAAGACGAATTTTTAGATGCAATTGCTTCAAGTTTGCAAGGCGGAGTCGAAATAATACTATTCAGAGAAAAAATTATTCCTGATAACGTAAGAGTTGAATTAGGACATAAAATCAGAACATTATGTGATGAATATGGTGCAACATTTATAGTCAATGACAGAGCAGATATTGCACATATTGTAGAGGCCGATGGTGTCCATTTAGGTGCTGAAGATATAAGTATTTCTGAAGCAAGAGAAATTCTTGGAACAAATTCAATAATTGGAAAATCATGCAAAACTCCTGATGAAATTATTGATGCAATGAATGAAGGAGCTGACTATGCAACTTTCGGACCGATATATACAACGCCGTCAAAAATAAATGAATCTGTCGACATGGATGATATACGATGGATAAAAAATAACATAGATATTCCTGTATTTATAACAGGAGATATAACGAATGAAAATATTAACGAAATAACTCAGGCAGGAGTTGATAAAATCGCATTAACTGACGCTATTATGTATTCAAGAATTCCTGAACATAGTGCAAGAAAAATATTAAAATATTTACCTTAATACTTATTCCCTATTATAAACTATATAAATAAAAATATTCTTGTATTGAGATAAAATGAAAAATTTTTCATTTTTATCTGCAAAAAATATTTGATATTTTCAAATTATAATATAAAACACCTTTGACAATAGTTTTTGAAGCCATATAATCATAATATGGCTGAGATTTTAAAAGTATTAAAAGGAACAAAAGATATTTTGCCGCAAGATATTGATATGTGGCATTTTATAGAACAAAAAGCTGATGAAGTTTTTTCAAAATATGGATTTAAAGAAATTAGAACTCCTATTATTGAAGTTACAGAACTTTTTTCTCGAGGTGTTGGTGATACCACAGATATTGTGAATAAAGAAATGTATACATTTGAAAAAAGTAACCGTTCTATAACATTAAGACCTGAAAACACAGCCGGAGTTGTCCGTTCATATATAGAAAACGGTATGTCAAGACTATCTGCTCCTGTCAAATTGTGGTACCACGGCCCAATGTTCAGATATGAAAGACCACAGGCTGGAAGACAAAGACAATTCCACCAAGTTGGTGTTGAAATGTTTGGAATAAAACAACCAACCGCTGATGCTGAAGTTATATTAACTGCAGTTAATTATCTTAAAGCATTAGGACTTAATGATTTAGAAGTTGAAATAAATTCGCTTGGCTGTCCGAAATGTCGTGAAGATTTTAAAAATAAATTAAAAGAGGTTTTAAAACCTTATTTTAATAATCTCTGTGAAGATTGTCAAAACAGATATGAAAAAAATCCTTTGAGATTATTAGATTGTAAAGTCGAATCTTGTAAGAAAATATTTGAAAAACCGGAAGTACAGAACGTTATAAATTCGGATTTTATATGCCAAGATTGTGCGGAACACTATTCAGAATTAAAATTGTATCTGAATAAAATGGGAGTAAATTTTGTTGAAAATAAACTTCTTGTCAGAGGATTAGACTATTACAACAGAACAGTTTTTGAAATAAAGTCAAATAATCTTGGTTCACAAAATGCTGTATGCGGTGGCGGAAGATATGACAGTTTGGTTGAACAACTTGGCGGAGAAACTACTCCTGCTGTTGGTTTTGCTATGGGTATGGAAAGATTAATTTCACTACTTCCATCTCGAGCTTCAAAAAAACTTGACGGCTATATTGTATCAAACTACCCTGCTGAAGCATTTATATTTGCTGAAGAATTGAGAAATCATGGATTCAATGTAGAATTTGATTTAACAAACAAAAAATTTACAAAACAGCTAGAAAAAGCGTCAAAAATAGCAAAATACGCATTCATTCTGGGTGAAGATGAAATTAAAAACAATCAGGTTTCCATTAAAAATCTTGAAGAAGGCAAACAAATAATTGTCGATAGAACAAACTGTTTTAAAATGATTGAAAAATAAAATTATATAAGATTTTATTTTTTAGTAACTTGATTTTTATGAAAATAAATAGTATAATACCTTACTGTAACCATTATGTAAGGGGTAAATTTTATGGCAGACCAAATTACTATTCGTTCAGACAGAGAAACCGATTACAAATTTATGTACAAAGGAGAAGAAGTCGTCCTTAAAGCTGGAAAAATTATCAGTATTGCTGATGGTTTGGAACATGTTGTTCTTCCAACTTGCGCAATGAAAATTATGAACAATTTAATTGTTGTAAAAGATGACGTAAAAAAATAAATATTTCAAATTAAATTCATAATAAAAGCATATTTTAAAGACCGAATGTTACTCCGGTCTTTTATTTTTATAAAAATTATTCTTTCATTGTAAATTTAAGCGATTGTTTTTATCCAACCTTGAGGAGCTTCAATTTTTCCTGATTGAATACCAGTTAAAGTATCATAAAGTTTTTTAGAAACAGGTCCCATTTCATTCATTCCTGAAGGGAAACATATTTCTTTTCCATGGTCAACAATTTTTCCAACAGGAGAAATTACAGCAGCTGTTCCACATAAACCACACTCTGCAAAATCTTCTAATTCGCTTATATAAACTTCTCTTTCTTCTGTATCAAGATGTAAATACTCTTTAGCTACATACATAAGAGATCTTCTTGTAATAGAAGGAAGAATACTATCTGATTTTGGAGTTACAACTTTATTATCTTTAGTAACAAAAAAGAAATTTGCACCGCCCGTTTCTTCAACCTTTGTACGTGTTAATGCATCAGGGTATAAATTTTCATCATAACCTTCTTTATGTGCAGTTACAATAGCATGTAAACTCATAGCATAATTTAAACCAGCTTTAACATGTCCGGTGCCGCGAGGTGCAGCTCTATCAAAATCACTTACTTTTAATGTTATAGGTTTTGCACCACCTTTAAAATATGGTCCTACCGGAGATGCAAATATTCTAAATTGATATTCTGAAGAAGGTTTTACTCCCATAACAGGTGCCGAACCAAACATAAAAGGTCTTAAATACAGTGTAGCTCCTGTTCCGTATGGAGGAACAAATCTTAAATTTGCTTTTACTACTTTTTCAACAGCCTCTATAAATTTATCTTCCGGATAAACAGGCATTTCCAGTCTTTTAGCAGTATCGGCCATTCTTTTGGCATTCAAATCTGGTCTAAATACAACAACTCTGCCATCTACAGTTGTATATGCCTTCATACCTTCAAAACAAGTTTGGCTGTATTGTAAAACTCCTGCACTTTCATTTAAGATAATATTTTCATCTTCAGTTAAAAAACCTTCATCCCATTTACCATCTTTATAATTAGATACGAACCTTTTGTCGGTTTTATAATAACCAAAACCCAAATTACACCAATCTATATTTGCTTTTTCCATTGTCTCCATAGTTTTTACCTCTCTATATATAATTACAGCTGCAGATAGATTAATAAAATAATATTATCTAATTTGAACAGGCATAATTAAACAAATAAAATCTTCATCACTATTTGGTTTTAAAACAGTTGCAGACAAACTTGCATTTAAGCCAATTATAACTTCATCGCTTTCAATTATCCTAAGAGCATCAAGAACAAATTTATAATTAAATGCTATAAGCAACTCTTCTGCTGTATACTGAATATCTATCTTATCTTCTGATTTTCCGGAATCCGGAGTATCTGCAGAAAGAGTTAGTTCATTATCTGCAAAAAGCATTTTTACAATACTGGTTTTATCATTTACCATTACAGATACTCTTTCTAAAGCTGAAATAAGTTGAGAAACATTTACTATAGCCTGCTTAGGACTTTCTGAAGGAATAAGCTGGTTATATTTAGGAAACTGACCATCTAATAATCTGGATATTGTTAATGTTTTTTCTGTTTTTAACAGAATAGTAGATTTATCTTTACAAATTTTGATATTTTCTTCATCAATAAAAGAACTCATTTTTAAAAACTCATTCAATGTCCTTGATGGAATAATTAACTGGGTTTGTTCAGATATATCGCTAGATAACTTTTCTCTAACTCGAGCAAGTCTGTTACCGTCAGTTGAAGCTATTTCAAGCATACCATTCGAAAAATCACAAACAATACCTGATAAAAGATTACTAACTTCGTAATTTGCGGCAGCAAAACCTGCCTGTCTTATACCTTTTAAAAACGGTTTTAATTCTACATCAAAACATTTAGAATCATCCATTTGATAATTTGAAACCTCTGGAGGAAATTCAGAAGCAGAAATACCAATAATATCAAATTTAGATTTTTGACAAGTTATACTTACTTCAGTTCCATCACCTTCTGTTTCAAAAGTAACTAAATCATTACCTAGTTTAGAAACAATTTCATTCAATTTTTTAGCAGGAAGTGTTATTTTTCCTTGTTCTTCAATCTGCGCATCAACTGAAGTTATAACTGTTAACACCAAATCTGTTGCAGTTAAACGGATAGAATTATTATCAAGAGTCTCTATCAATATATTATATAACACAGGTTGAACAGCTTTTTGAGAAGTAGCTCTTTCTACTATCTTAATTCCATTATATAAATCCTCTTTTCTTATAATAAATTTCATACCCTTTTACTCCTTAAAATGTTCTTTTCTTAATTATAAAATAAATAAAATTAAAAATAAAATAAAAACAACAATAGAAAGAAATAATCCGTAACACAATAACTCTTTTTATAAAATATAAAAAGATAAAAAACATAATAAAAATTTTATATATTACCGTTGTTCAAACCAACCAAGTAACGGTCTTATTTGTCCGCTTTCAAGTTCATATTTTTCTGAAAGCTCACTTTTAAGAACTCTATCTATTCTCAAATTTATTTTTGGAACATTTTGAATATTTAAAGTTTGACTTTTTTCTTCATAAACATCCGAAAAATTCAATCCTTGGTGAACACATCCAGGAAGCTTTACATAACCGTTTATATCATCATAATAACAAAGTCCAAATGTTCTGCAAACAATACCACGGTATTTATATACAGAACATTCTCCATTTATTAGAAAAGGACATTTATGCTCAAATCTTTCTCCTTTAAATTCTTTTTTATCCATCTTCAGATTTCTTATATTTTGTTGTACAAGAATTCTGGTATTTTCTGGAAGATTGACATACCCTTTTGTTAAATAAGAAAACTCAAGTTGAGAAAACGGATATTCACCTTTTTCACAACATCTTGAACAACCTTTTTTACAATGGATGTATTGTTTTTGTTCATTAAATAAAAAATCTATTACTTCATCAAATTCATCCAAAAATTTTTCATAACGCTCTAACATTTACTACTCCGTATAAAAATTACTCTCTTCCTTTTATCATTGTATAACGTCTGCCTTCTTTTATAACAACATACTCCAAAACACCTTCTATCTCATTTATATATTTATTTTTAACAATAACAACATTACCTTTTTTATTTAAATCTTTCTTTATAGCTTTGATATCGATATCTTTTGGATTATAATCCACCTCTTCATCATTATAATATAGTAGTGAATATTTTCTATCCATTCCATTTGCAGAAATTGTATAATTATAATCTTTTGCATATTTTGCAAACTCGACCAAATCCTGTTGCCCGAATTTATAATCAATTTCAAAAAATTCCTCGGTTGCAAATGCAGAAACCACAGTCATAAATAAAACATAGAAAACAAATACTCCCATATATTTTTTGTATCTAACAAAAAGTAAAGTTCCTATCCCGAACACTAAAAGACAAATTAGTGCAAACCATCTTACTTCTGCTATATCATGGTTTAACTGAGGCGGCAAATACAATGGAGTAAACATAGCTACAAAACCACCTATTGTACAAAACCAGCCAAAAATTTGTACAGAAATATTTATTGATTTTTCATGTTTTTTCTTATCTACATAATCCATCCACATTAAACCGACAATTACGGCTAGCGGAAAATATATTGGCAAAATATAGGTTGCAAGTTTTGTGCTGGATAAAGAAAAGAAAAACATAATCCACCCTGCAGCAACCCAACATAATGCTATCATTTTATGAGTATTATCAAGCTTATCAAAATTAAAATTTTTAATTTTTTCTACATATTTTAATTTGCCCCAATTTTTTATTTTATCGATAAAAACTGCAATCATTGAAAAAACCCAAGGGATAAATCCCCATAATACAACGATAAAATAATAATAGAATGGTTGTTTTCTACCTATAGGATTATTAGCAGTATTTAAAAATCTTTCCAAATGATGTTTTATAATATATTCATTAAAAAATAAAGGATCATGCATTTTAAACATCGCAATATGCCATGGTAAAACTATAAGCAAAAACAGTATCATACCCGGAATTATATATATTGGTTTAAATATATTTTTGAACTTTTTTGCCATTATTGAAGTAAAAAATACTATTCCAAAAGGCACAGCAACACCAGGTATACCTTTTGCCATTACAGCCAATCCGGAAAATATATAAAAACTCCACCAAAAATATTTTTTTTGATTTTCTTTACAAAAATAAATTGTAAAATAAGAAACAAGAGCCAGACCAATATAAAAAGTTAAAACAATATCTAAAATTGCATATCTGGCTAACATAATAAATTCTAAAGATGTAGCAATAATCAAAGATGTAAAAACACCAAATCTTCTACTTATATAAATTCTGGAAAGTCCATAAACAACAAATGAAAATAAAAAGCCCAACAACGCAACAGGGAATCTTGCAGTCCACTCATTAACCTTACCTCCCCATAAAGCAAAAGATAAACATTCTTGCCAAAAATATAATGGAGGTTTTTCAAAAAAATACTCTCCGTTTAAATATAAAGTTAAAAAATCTTTAGAATGAAACATATCTCTTGCCATAGCAACATATCTTGTTTCATCAACATCCATTAACGAATAAGAACCAATATCATGAAAAAATATAAAATAAAATAAGACAGCTAAACCTAATATGGTCAATGGTTCAGTATATTTTTCACCAAACCAAACAAGTTTATCATAAAAATTGCAAATCTTTTCTTTTAATTCCATATCCCCCTCCAAGTATTATTATAAAAAAATTATACTATAAATAAAATTTTATAAAATTAATTGTAGAAAAATATGTATAAAT
>CDZR01015792.1_pt1 | contig 64179 bp, 59 predicted proteins | sample 554781 | NCBI WGS metagenome assembly CDZR01 (sample SAMEA3182065, study PRJEB8094) | gut metagenome | biome: human; feature: gut; material: Stool; isolation source: human stools | place: Canada | collected 2013-01-28
GTTGTATGATGAGGAAAGTTGAGTAAATAATAGATATGAGATTAAACTCTTCTTATACTCGCCGCTCACTGGCTATGCTCTATTTTCCTGATTGTGAACCACGCAATGCTGTAAGACGACTGACGGGAATGATTAAGCGATGCACAGATCTTTACGAACAGTTGACCCGCTGCTCTTTGTTCGACAAAAGGCAAAATCTTACGATTCGTGAACTCGCCTCATCGTGGATTATTTAGACCTTCTGGAAGGTTGTTTTGACGATGAAGATTAAGCTGTTTCTACGACCTAAATCTTAGTACTCTAACGATGAAGACCGATAGGTGCTAACGATGAAGACCGATAAGTGCTAACGATGAAGACCGTTAGACTCTATGGATAAAGACCGATAGGATAGACTGATTTTGAACGCATAACGAGGTGATTTTGCCTCGCGCGCGCGTGTATTTATATAGGCGTGGTGTGTGGTGCTTAAAAGGGAGGGACTTTCTCACTTAGCCACCAGAGGGGAGAAAAAGGAATTAGAAGGAAGAAGCAGGTATTACAAACAGGGTACATAGATAGATTTATGCTTCGTAAGCAGAGATGATGCGTTTCCTTCATAAATGCTGTCCCAATTTGTATTCCACACATATTGATCGTGTATGGTAAAGTTGGTCACTCAACTGCTTACAACAAGGAGATGGGCAAACATACGACATTAGGGTACTACCCACCCGGAATATCCGCTGACCCCATGTTTTGATGGTTACATCCGAAGTTCTCAGATGTATAAATGAAAAAAGGATCTCACATAAGTGAAATCCTTTTTGTGACTCCTATAGGATTCAAACCTATAACCTTTTGATCCGTAGTCAAATGCTCTATTCAGTTGAGCTAAGGAGCCAATGTACAAAAGCAGAAATTATTTTCTTGAAAGAGTGACTCCTATAGGATTCAAACCTATAACCTTTTGATCCGTAGTCAAATGCTCTATTCAGTTGAGCTAAGGAGCCAATGTACAAAAGCAGAAATTATTTTCTTGAAAGAGTGACTCCTATAGGATTCAAACCTATAACCTTTTGATCCGTAGTCAAATGCTCTATTCAGTTGAGCTAAGGAGCCAATGTACAAAAGCAGAAATTATTTTCTTGAAAGAGTGACTCCTATAGGATTCAAACCTATAACCTTTTGATCCGTAGTCAAATGCTCTATTCAGTTGAGCTAAGGAGCCAATGTACAAAAGCAGAAATTATTTTCTTGAAAGAGTGACTCCTATAGGATTCAAACCTATAACCTTTTGATCCGTAGTCAAATGCTCTATTCAGTTGAGCTAAGGAGCCGTTATTTCTGTTTTGCGAGTGCAAAGGTATTACTTTTTATTGTTCCCACCAAATGAAATCCCAATTTTTTCAATAAAAACTTTATTTTTCTTTGAATCTACTCTGTTTCCTTGGACTTTTGAGGCATTTAATTGGTATTTTATACTCTATGCGTCCAAATTTCTTTGCCTCTAATTTTAATTGGGAAATGCGTTCTTTAGGATATGCAATCTAGCTTTTCTTTCAGAGCATTTGCTTCGCACAATCTATACATAAGATTGTCTGCACATCGGGAATCAAAACAAGCTTCATTGTGCTCGGTTTGCACAATCTTTGCATAAGATGATGTGTGATAGAGGAATTTCAATGCCATTATCGAGCGTAAGCATGTGGGAGAGTTCATCGTATTTTAGGATTTGTCCGCTATATTCTCGATATTCTCCTCCATCTTTTAGTTCGTCAGGAACAAAATATATGAGTGTTGCTGTGGGATGATTTGAGGCTTGCTGAATAATGGTGGAGAGTTGAGTCTCAATTTGTTGGCGCTCGTCTTCGCACAGTTGAATTTGTTGTTCTGTATGGCGGGCTCGTTCTACAATGGCATCGTAATGGCCAGTAAGTGCAGCAAAACTTCCGAACTGTGCGGCTCGGTCGTGCATACTCATGGCAGGATGCTTTGTTGATCGATGATGGGGCAGATGGATGATGTCGGCATAAGCCATTGTTGCATCGTCTTGAGAATGGTTCATGCTTTGTGTCCTCCTATTTGTGAATTGCGCTCTCTCATGGTGGCACCTTCAGCAAAGTTGATACCTTTTAGTATGGCATTTTTCCCAAAGGTTTTCTTGATGTTGAGCATCGTTTGTTGTATTTTTCGTTCTTTTTCGAGTGCTTGCTGTTCGCGTTGCCGTTGGGCAACGTTTTCTTCCAATACATCGAAGAGGTCGTGCTGTGCGGGGCGTGAGGCTTGCCGGCAAGCAGTCTCTTCATCCACGAGCTTGGCTAGTGTAAGATTCATGCGGCGTACAAGTAAATGGGAATTTACGCATGTGTCGAATGCTTTCAGTAAAGCTTGTGTAATGAGGCGTGCAGAAGCTGTTGGAATGTCTAGATGAGTTGTAGCATGTGCGGGCTTGGGGATGCTACGCCCATAAGGATCGGCCACGATGTCGCCATGGTATACGTTAAAAAACTGTGGTAGATTTACACTCTCTCGGTCGTAGCCCACGTCAAGCACCAATTGTGAGCAGAGTAGGTGCTTATCGGTCAGCATCAGTGCCGCATTTTCTGCCATTTCCTGTATGACCACTCGGGCTTTATCAAACGTATAGGCCGATTGTAGCACCTGTCCGTTGCTGAGTGATTTCGTGGATGGGCGATAGGTCTTAATCTGGCGAATGGTGCAAGGCTCCCAACCCCAAGCATGGTCTATGAGCAGTTCGGCATTTACGCCGAAGAGTCTATAGAGTAAATCTTCGTTACGTATTGATTGACGCGCAATGTCTCCCATGGTATAGATGCCATGTTTCTCAAGTTTGCGCGCAATACCTTTCCCAACTCTCCAAAATTTTGTAAGCGGACGATAAGTCCACAACTTTCTGCGATAATTTTCTTCGTTAAGTTCGGCTATACGCACCCCGTTGGCATCGGCTGGTAAATGTTTGGCTACGATGTCCATGGCCACCTTGGCCAAGTAAAGGTTCGAGCCAATTCCTGCAGTTGCAGTAATGCCAGTTTGGGACAATATGTCACAGATCATTTGGCGAGCTAGCTGATGGGCTGTAATGTGGTAGGTAGCTAGGTAGGGTGTGGCATCAATAAACACTTCATCAATGGAGTATACGTGAATGTCTTCGGGGGCTACATATTGCAGATAAATGCCATATATGCGCACACTATAGTCGATATAGTGCGACATACGTGGGGTGGCTATGATATAGTCTATTGCCCAATCGGGGTGTGTCTCAAGTTCTTTTGCAAATGTAGATTTTCCTGTAAAGGCCCCCCCATGAAGTAAATCTCCTCGTTGCCGATTGATTTCCCTAACGCGTTGTACCACCTCAAAGAGTCTAGCTCGTCCGCCTATACCATAGGATTTAAGCGAAGGAGAAACGGCTAGACAGATGGTCTTCTCCGTGCGCGAAGCATCAGCCACAACAAGATGTGTAGAAAGCGGATCAAGTCCTCTCTCTACGCATTCTACTGAAGCGAAAAATGACTTCAAGTCGATGGCTATATAAGTGCGTTTTCTTTCTGCAGGCATTGTCTTGGATAATAAGTTTCCTCTTTTTTAGACTGTAAGAGATGAGAGTGGGGAAGCTAGTCTCGTGGGCGATGTGTCTTGCATGCGCATTGAAAGTTTCGTTGCGTTAGAATTTTTGTTCTTTTCGAAGCAAGGCACAATTGTTTGTCGATGGAGAGGCAAAGGTAGCATTTTCCCCTTAACGGACACACACGGATTCGAGTTTATTATTCTCTCAGTCCATGGTTCTTTCATTTAAAAACGCTTGTTCTTTTCAATTCTTTTTTTTTGCTTGCGCGCCACCCAAAGCCACCCATAACTTCGACGTAGCTCATTGATTTACAATACGTGCGATGTAATGACGCAGAAAAGTGATGAAGTTAGGAAATAGTTATAGATGAATCATACTAACAAAGCTCTCTATCGTCAGCGAAGTGTGACTTACATGCCGTCGGATGCCCATTCTACTTTTTCTAGATGAGCGTTTCCGAAGGACGCAGACTATATGGGCGGTATAAAGTGAGTAAAGCCCCGTTTGTGAATAGATAGAACCCCTATACAAAGATGGGCATGGCCGAACTGATGAGGTCTGTGTCATTAAGTTTTACCTAACTCCAGCATTATTTGCTTCAAAAATGCAAATAATCAAATGATGAGAACAATATAAAAAAATATCGCTCAAGGATAAAAACTTGAGCGATATTTTTTTAACGTGTATATACTAGCATCGCGGATACGCTTACCATTTATTTTGAACAGAGGATAAAGTGACAGTTGGATTACGTGGTAACTCTTTCAAAAACGCATTCCATACGCTTTCATATCGTTTTGCTGCTATCATATTAGATTTTTTATTCACGCAGCAAAGGTAAAGAGATAAAAAAAATATGGACAAGGCTGCATCGCGGATACGCTTACTGCTGATGTGCTATCAGAGACCAAACTCGATGCCGTGAACCGCGTCACCTCCATCTTCGGTTAGGGAATACTTTTCCCTAACTTTGAAGATGTTGGATTGTATTTAATTCTAAAACAGTTTGCGAAATAGCTAAATGTTTAAGGAATCATAAAGATATGCATCAAACGTCCGCCTGCATATTGTTCATTCATAAAAGTTTGTTGTTCTTGCACATTCGGTAATTTGCGTAAAAGTTTGTGACAAGCGATATTAAAATCTTCGCTTACAGCATATATCGGTTCATCACATCCTTCGGTTCTTGCAAATGACACTACAGCTGGTAGTACTTCTGTCATAATACCGTGTCCTTGGTATTCCGGACTAATTCCAAATTCCAGCACCCATTTATATGGTAGTGCTTGATATTTGTAGGTAATGTGTATAAACCCGACAAAGTTATTCCGTTTATCTGTTATAAACCATGATATATCGGTACGACGGCCGAAATCATTTTTAGCCAATTCATCATAGTTATCTGGAATCATTTTGGCAATATCTTTCAATATTGCCTGCGAAGAATCTCCGAAATAGCTTTTAGCAAATGAAGGAGTTGTGAACATCTTTCTTAAGGATTGTACCATTCCTCTATTGGGAACAATCAAGTTAACCTTGGAAAGTGACATAGTTGGATAAATACTATCACTCCCGTACATTGTTAAATCTTTAAAGTCCTTTGGCTGTTGGAACCATTGATTTACTGGCCATTCCATCATAAGCAATGGCGTATATGGCGACTCCTGAATCTCACGGTTAATTTCTTTTAAGTGAGGAGTTATGATAGCTACAGATCTGTCGTTTTCGTCATAATAAAAGAGTATACAATCCATCTTTATTGCAGCTTCTAAAGCACATTCTTTACTGCAAAACCATGAGCTATATCCATTGGCTTGGGGATAGCTGTCTAATTTATAACAGTATACATAGTCGTGCAACTGCGACCATTCGCTTGTGTCGTAGTTGAATCGAGTCTCGTAAGGGTTATTATATTTTGCCTGATTTTGTACAAAATCTCTTTTATGTACTCTTTCAAATGCTTCAATCTTACAAAAATAGTATCGATTATGCCTACCGATATTAGGCAGTGGGCGATAGCATATATCGCATGTTATTTGTTTGAATAGTGCCATAATTTACGATTTAAGAATTGTCATAAATACTTTGCCTCCTTCGATTGTTTCAGTTGATGTCAACAGCGGAGCTATAAATTTGCTTTCAATCCATTTATCAAGATTGTCAATAATCGTTAGGCAAGGCGTACTTTCAACATTATTAACTCGATAAATCTCGTATAGAGATTCTGTCTTTTTTTGCTCTTGATAAAAGAACCATTCACTTTGAGTCATATAGAATGTTTGCTTTCCCTTGGGTGTTCCTTTGCATTCTATATATTTGTTTATGCCAGTAGGCATTTTTACTATAAAATCGTATGGTAGGTAAGACTCACTCTCAGAGTTATTCCAAACCACATTATCAGAGCCATACTTTTCTTTCAGTATGCCATAAACGTATAATTCGCTTTTTTGACGAATTTCTTCAAAATAAAGATTGTCTTCGACAGTGGGGTTTGACGATGCAATTCCAGAGGTGGCAAGGAATTGCTGCAACTCATTCTTAAGACGCTCAATTTCGCTCTGTAAATTTAGAGCATTGTCTTGTAACTTTTTATTTTCCGCTTGAAGCTTATCTACATTTTCTATTTTTTGGATTACCTCCTCTATGGATGCGCTACCAAGTTGATCTAGCATTTGTTTTGATATACGTTTACGAACGCTCTGCATAACTTTTCTATCTTCCGCGTTCCACACGATATTCATCATTATACTATCATATTTGGTCTTAAGCCCAGGTAAAATAGCTATTAGTTGCTGTTTGTCCGGATATATTTCTTCAAATAATCGTGAAATAGGCTCTTTGTACTCCTGCCAAAGTCTAATCTCAGCGTAAATTTCGAGGATCCTTGTCTCTACCAAAGCCATGGGGTTTAATATGTTTGCGGTAGGCTGAGGTACAATATCGTGATGTGCGAGAATATTTCTAAAATAGAATAGCTTTTCGTTGTCTGCCAACGATTTGCTAATATCCTTAATCGCCTCATTAATAGGATTATTTAGGTCTGTACGCAATGACTCTAAAGCGCAGAATAGCCCTTCTTGATTAGGAACAACTTTGTCGTCTTGGTATGCTATTCCGCACTTAGTCATGTAGCTATATAGACAGTTAAGCGCAGAAATTGTCTGCGACTCATCCAAACCAAGAGTAGTCTGTAGTGTGTCTAAATTTTCTGCTGCCCGTATAACATTAAGAACAAGACCTATAATAATTTTATTGCTCCGTGTCCACAATGTTTCATCAGCATGATTTATGCTTGTCTTTTTATCGGCATTTACTTTTTCGCCAAGAAAAATCTGCGCAATATTTAGCAGTTCATTCTGATTCTTGTATAGGGTTGATGAATCATCTTCCTTCGGTAGAAGTATAATTAAGTGTAAAGCAGCTGCTTCTTTTACAGAGCTGACAACCTCAGAATCCGGCTTGCCGAATTGTTGACTAATAATAGTTGAAACATCTGAAATGGTTAGCTTAGACGTGATGCCAAATTCTGACGCTTCAATTCTGTTGTCAAGTAGACGATCTGTTATTTTTGCCCCAATATTTACAAACTCTATTGATTTTAATTCTGATGGGATATTATCATCAATAGAAAGGTCATTTGTACAAAAAGCTCCATCTTGATTTGGAAAAACCCTTAACTTAGCTAATTCTGCTGCACTGATATATGTGACCAGTTTTTTTAATGTATCGTTAAGCCATGCCACGTCTCGACCATACGGAAGAGATGTGAGGTTATTCGATGAAGCTATTTTATCGAAAATACGCTTTAATAGCCAAGCGTCCAACGATTCCCATGCTTGTTTTGTGAATCCAGTAAGACACTGTTCACTATAGGCGGTAAATTCAGATACATATAAGTCTTTGATGGCTTTGAAAATGCAAGACCTTTTTGTCCTAAAGGATGAGTCAATGGAGTTTTCTTCAAGTGGTACAATGGAAATTAAAGTCCCCAACTTTTTAGTGAATTCTTCATTAACATCTGCATCATTAGACAATGTAGATGATAGATAGTTATTCACTTCGTTATCAATAGCCTTTGAGTAGCTAATACTATTGTATAATCTGTCTAATTGTACAGCTTGAATATGAGAATCGAGTAATATGTTTTTTACATTAATATTCAGTCCTTCTAAAATGGACATGATAGTCGGAGTAATTCCTCTGCCTTGCTTCAAATTTTCATCATTGTACTGATGAAGTTGCCCCGTGTAATCTGGTAGGAGCGCATAGGTGTTCAGTAAGTCAATATCTTTTTCTTTAACAAGATCAAGGAAAGAATTATACCAATGGTACAATTCATCATCTTTTAAGTTGAGTTTATTCCAATTGCCTAAAGATGATATATGCTTACACAATTCCTCTACATGCCAAATATTTAACCCTTTCCAGGCAACTTCAGCCCAATTGTGATTATGGGAAGTGGCAATCATATGAGATGGGAATAGGCTCAGCATTAACTTATGCAACCTATCCTCAAATGGCGCTTTTTCTTTCACTATAAAGACTTCGGACAACTTTTTGCTACCATCTTCAGAGAAAGGTTTAACTATATCATACGAAGATAGAATACGTCTATACTGTTCGGTTACATTTTTGTTAAACCAATCCAAGTCTAAATCTTGATACTGTTTATTCCCCTTTAGACCTATTGCAAGGTTGTACATGTTGCCATATTTTGCTTCGCTCAAATACTTTATGATAGCATCATATAGTTCTACTACTTTATTGTATATGAGGCGATTAATTCCAGTCTCAGATGCAATAATGCGGTGTGTTTGGTCGTCGGCATCTTCATCAGGTATATCCTCTATTGTTTCATTACCTGACAATAAAAGTCTTTGTCTCTCCTCGTCAGGCTCAAAATCCGGACAATTTATATAGACAGGTTCTGTTATTTGAGATTCAGTGCCAACCAAAGGTAAAACGCAATAAAGTTGTGTATTACCTTGGTGGTAGATTATATTGTTATCCTCATCTACTTCAACAGCTAAGTCAAGACGAAGGTCTCTCGCTGTTTTATATTTGTTTGTGAGTTCAGCATTAGGCTCAGATGAATGAATTTTTATGAAGCGCCTAATACTATTGGTGTCTTTTCCTACTTGAAAAGAGGAACGTGAAATATTATCAGACAAAATAACATCCCGTTCTAATCGAATAATTTCCGTTAAATTACCATTGTCATTTATGGATATTTTACCTATTTCAGGGCAAAACAGCAGGGTTTGAGCTATATTTGCATAGAAATTATCCGTACCCTTAATGATTGAGTCTCTGCCTGGATCGTCAGTTTGCACAATGTAAGTGAATGTGGTCTTTCCAAAAGCATTTTGGTACCACTTTTCACTATCTTCCATTTTCTTTATGCCATCTAACAATTCTTTGTCTGATTGTCCGTTTCTAAAGATAGTAACCGAGAAACCATGTACAGAATTGTTATCTATTACGTCACCTTCAATAGAAACAATTTTTGAAAGGCAGTGGGTGGTGAGGAAGCCTGTACCGAATCTGCCTGTGCTTTCCGCTCCGCCTTTATCTTCACTGTACTTATATAGAAGAGCTAGACGTGCCTTGTATGTAAATGGTGCCCCATTATGAATAAACTTAACAATATTTCCATTGATTTCAATTTCAATATCAACAGAGGTTCTATCTGGAGCTGCGGCAATGCTGTCTTTTGCGTTTTGGATTAGTTCCCATACCCAACGTTTTCTGTCATTTTCAGATGGTTGATTGAGGGCGCGTAACCGCTTCTTTACATTGCTAAGATACATATCACTCAGCAAATCGCCTAAAGCTTCACGCGCCCCAGAGGGCATTTCAATTAGTTGATTATCTTCCATATTATAGACACTTATCTAATACGCTACTTTATAGCGTGGCTTGATTAAATCTGTTTGGCGACTAATGACTCGATACTATTCAAATCAGTATTACCTGATGTTAACTTCATATTTACAGTTGAGAAAATTTTATGTAGTTCAGCATCTGTCAGTCCGCCACTCGTTCCTTTTAAAATGGGGAAACTAAAGCCTTGCGTAAGTTGTTGTAATACAATAGTATTAAGCGGTTGATAGTATCTCTGAAGATACGCAAAGTGTACAGCCAAGACTATGTTCTTAGCTCGATTATAACCAGCAGGCGTTTTTGTGATTCGTAGTTTAAACAGTTCACCAGAAGATAGGTAGACCAAGTCTTGCTTCGAAACGTTATATCTAACGCCTAACGACTCTATAAAATGATAAAAATCTGCGCTATAGAGGCTTTGCATAAGAAGCTGATGTGATTGTACATAGTTGGCAATGCCAATTGCGCTTCTAACGGAATTGATAACATTAGGGTTGATCTTAAGCTTATAAGAAGCATATAATGTTAGCAAACACGCGATATGCCTTCTGCCATCATAGGCAGAATCGCATGTTCCGAATCCTAAAAATTTTTCCATGTTTCCTTAAATTAGCAGACTTGTTATTTTCATAAGAAAGCAAGTCATTGGATAACAATAAATTACCCAAGGCTTGCATATGTCAGGAAATTCACTTACTTTAGTGCTGCTTAAAACTCAAATAAAGAATATCTGATATATGGCAAAGGTAAACATAACATCTGAGAAAATCACTCCGTTCGGAGGGATTTTATTACGCAAGCAAGGCTTTCTATGCGCTTTCACTTGACAAAGTCATCAACGGCACTCTTGGTGTTCGCAGTTCTACCTACAACGGCTACCAGTGGGACGAGATAATGTCAGCCATGTCTGACGTGTTCTCCTGTGGCGGCGACTGCGTGGAAGATGTCAACAGAAGCGAGTGCCACCTGCGGGAGATGTAAGCATCTGCCATGCTCCTTCTTGAAAGAGAACACCGTGTACATGATACTGACAGCCTTCTGCATGAATTTCTTCTCGTATTTCATAAGAGCAGTGTCATCCGTGTTTACCAGCTTATCGCCTACGTCAAGAGTCAAGAAGTTTGTCTTCCACTTTACCGCCGTATGCGCCAAATGGACAAGGACGGCAAGAAGATGGTGGCTGAATTTGTATACTGGCATGCCTTAAAACAAACTTTCTTTTGGATAAATTCATTTTTTCGAGGCTTTTGAATCTCAATTCCCAATGGGGAAAGGGGCGTTGTGCCCTAATTTGAACGTCTTTGGATTTTTATCGTGCAGATATGCGTATGCGCACGATAAAAATCTAAAGAATATAAGGAAGGACTTTGTCTGCTAATTTAACCTAAAATAAAAAATATATCTTTTTTTATAATAATGCTATTAAACACAATATTACGAACATAGTGTTCGTTTTTAATGTATATCTTTGCACCGTAAATCTAAAATGCCAACTTAAAGATATACATATGGGAACAACAATTCATCCTCATAAAGGCTATCTCAACACTAATTTCAACGTTCATGTCACAGGACATGAAGAAGAATATTCTGTTTGTCAGAAAGGTGATTGTGATAAATGTTCAATCGCGACAGGTATTGTCAGACCGAACGAACCTCACGTGCTTAATATAGCACAGCCAGGTGACTATGTAGTTTCGTTTAACGATAGTGATAAGATAAATATCCACATAGAAGATGGTTATAAGTTTGGTGGAAGTACATACAAGACTTCGTTTATTTTCGATGATTGTCCGTGGTGCTTTGTCGTAATGCATGACAGAACCTATTTCTACAATCGCGAAACTAAGAGGTCTTTTGTTGAACCCATCTCACCTGATAAGATCACGGAAATCAATGAGGATTATGTGATTTTAGAGAATGATAAACAGGAGGAACGTACTATTTTCTCGCTTGTCGAAGAACAGCCTATTTTGTGTATTTCTGACATAGTGACCTTTAACAGAAGTGTGATTGTATGGAAAGAATGTTCTGATAACAAAAGTGAATTGTGTATATACGTTCTTGGTACAGAACCCAATGCAATCGACAAGTTTGTATTTGATGGATATATTGTAGATAATGAAAATGATAACGTCATATTTTATGATGGCAACACAATTAAAAAGATCTCGTTATCTGAATACAACGGTTCTACGACCTATCAAATTACTATACGTGGTACATTGGTAAATGTGGTTGCCCCCAATCTTGCAGTATCTTATCGTGAATTGTACAATAGTAATGAGCTAATTATACGCAATCTTGATAAAGATATTGAGGAAACAACCATTACATTAGACGGGCACCTTGCTGAAATTAATGGGAAAGAACTCATTGATGTATGGCAACGCCAAAAGCAAATATCCGAGTTTGATTTTTCTGTAGTTGATGTTCCAGAACTTACGTTGTCTGCATTGTACAATAAGGTTTTTGTCTATCCTTGTGAATGGGATGTTTTTTATTCAATTGAGACAATATCTCTTGAAAAGAAATATGGAAAATTAATAAAAAGAACATCCAAGTCAAGATTATATCGTGTAAATTCCGATGAAGAAATTTCCATCCAACAAGCTGAAGGGGATTTTGCCTCAAATGGAAATGCAATATGTTTTTACAATGGTGTAGAGTCATATGTGAGAAGTGAAAAATACGAAGGAAGCGGATACAATAAAGAAGGTTCAATATACTCCTATGGAAATAATATCTACATGTACAATGATTCCTGCTTGTACAAGCTTAGCCGTAATGGTTATTGGGATGATAAAAGAGAGATCAATCTTGACTTCTCTCGTTTCGACAAATTTGGTATCGTAAAGAACAAAGAAACCGATATCTGCCAAACACTATCTGGAATTAATTTTGGTAAGTGGAAATGTGAGATCAACTATAACAGCAGAAAGTATATAAAAACATCTGAGAACTATATTTTTTCAGGTGGCCGAAGAATTAAAACGACTGACTTAGAAGTACCTAGTAGTCTCTCAGAAAGCCTAAAATTGGGCTTGTATGTTGATTCTTACGAGGTGTGTATATGTAATCTTAAAGGTGTAAAGTATACTTCGGAACGTATTATGGAGGACGTTTATGATTCGACCGAATACCATGATGTGCTTCTAAGTGAAGATGGAAACTGCATTATGCACAAGGATGGAGATAAAGCTATCACATTCGATATAGGTACGGGATTTTCTCAAACATATGACAACCTGTCTTATATAAAGCATATTAACGGAATACGCCCGCTCTTTGCTACCCCGACATCACTACAGCCGGTACTGGTTAATCCTGTTACTAAGCAGCGTATAGAAGCAAATGATATGTCTAATTTTCAGTTTGTATCTCCTGACGGGAAACTATATGCAGATACTCGCCTTAAGGAATACATTGAACACTATGAAATAGAAACAGACACGTTAATTCCTAATGATGAGTTTGGGAAATTACGAGTAATGTACACATACCCTTGGGATAAAAAACAAGGCTCAACAGCATGGGAAACAATCACAAGGAACCGTAAGCAACTTATCCTTGAACACTTTGGGTATTTGAATGAAAAATATCCCAAACTATTTAAGGATGATTTGACAGGAAATAAATGGGATGATTCTGTGCTAGATACGAAAAACAGATACGGCGTGGAGCATTTTCTTGGTCGCTTATATGGAGAACGGGGAATTGCTGTCATAAGAAAGTCTCATGATGGTTCTGAATATTCAAGAATTGATTTAGGATCTCCTCTTATGTATATCAATTACGTTTCTTTCTCGTATGATTCTAAATATGTAGCCATTGCAGGATATCGAAATAGTGGCGGCCTTTTTCTCGTCTATGATTTAGAGACAAAAAGCACTATTGTCCATGAAGATACTTCAAGGGCCGTTTGGAATGTAGCTTTTTCTGCAATTAACGCATTAGCATCCTACACAAGTAATCCCCAAACGCTCTTTGCTGCAAATAAAGATGAATACATCAATATGTGCGACAGAGATAGAATTATTAAAGGTTGTAACTTTTTAACATTCTCTCCTGACGGAATGTTTTTTGCCTTATCTCAGCAAGGTTATATCTCTAAATACGATATAAATGGCAATGTTCGTGACAATTGGGGGCATCAACCCTCTTCACTCGTTGATATACGAAGTGTTCTTTCTCAAGAAAACACATTGATAGAATTCTCTGATTTAGGCGATTCTGGCATATCAGAAAGCTCTCGTCGAGATTCTGTTGCTTCTGTCTCTTTTTCAAATGACAACAAACGCCTTATGATGGTTGGAAATGATGGTGTTGTAATAATAAGAAACTTACATTTTGATAATTATGCCAGCAAATAAGAACGCAATGACACGATATAAGATACTGGACGAACTGTTGAGTAGCCGGTATCACAACTATTCGCTTGACGATTTAACAGAAGAAGTTAGCAAGCGATTGTCTGACATGTACCCAGATACAAAGGGTGTGGTTCGTCGTACCATAGAGAAGGATATCTATTACTTGGAATATGAGGGACCATTTATGGTTGATATTGAGCGGTATTCTGCGCCTGGCTACAATGTAGATAAACAGAAGACATATTCTAAGCAATGCTTACGATATAGAATCCCCGGCTTCTCTATATTTAAGAAAGACCTCTCCAATGACGAGGAATACCTACTTCGTGAAGCGTTGTCGTTGCTTGGCCAGTTTGACGGACTACCAAACCTTGAAGCTCTTGAAGGATTGCGTCTTGGATTGGGAGTGCGTAACAATGAGTGTAAGATTATCTCTTTCACGAAAAATCCTTTGGAGAACACCAACCTCATTGGAGAGCTATTTACTGCTATATCACAGCAGCAGGTCGTTGAGTTGAATTACCACAAATTCAACGCCCCCGACGAGATACTAACCGTCAACGTATATCCCTACTTATTAAAGGAGTACAATAGGAGGTGGTTCTTGATTTGTGCTGCTGAAACAGATGGGAAAATATTGAATTTTGGATTGGAACGCATTAATAATGTCAATCCACTTCCTGCTCATAAATATGTAGAATACAATGGTGATATCAATGAGATATTTGAGGATATTGTTGGTGTAACCAATTATACAGAAAAGGAAGTATTGAAAATACTGTTTTGGGTTAGTGATGTTTCCAAAGATTATGTAACCAGCAAACCACTTCATGATTCTCAACGATATTATAGAGGTGATGCGGATAAGACCTATAGGGCACAATATCCGATGTTGCATGGTGGTTCCTTCTTCTCAATTGAATGCAAGGAAAACTATGAGCTTATTCGTGAACTAACCTCTTATGGAGAAAACCTAGTTGTACTATCACCTCAATGTATCATTGATAAAGTACAGCAAAGGATCGCAAAAATGCAAGAAATATATAATTCCACGAATATAACGAACAAAGAATTCGTGTAGATCTCGTACCTTTGCATCAGAAATCCAAAACTAATGAAATATGGAAGACGATTATTACTATGAAGAAGATGAGCGCACCTATGAAAACTACAATGGTAGTTATGCGCAAGATGTAGAAGGTTGGAGCGACCAGGATATCGATGATGTTTTCGATGGGGACCCTGATGCTTATTGGAACATTGATTAAAAAAGATGCGAGGTACAATAAAATCACGAACAAAGCGTTCGTGTAGGTATAGTACCTTTGCATCGTAAAAGAAAACAAAGCGGTCTTTGAGTTATTGGTGAGTGAACATAAATTTGAACTCGTCCGATGTATTCGTCGGATGTCACTTGTCTTAGTACTGGTGATAAACAATGTCATAGAGTAAACGTTGAAAACTTGTATGTTGTCAATTGCGTTATCTTTATTATTGTATATTTTTATGTTCTATATTTACATAAAGAAATGAATTCCACTCACTGATACTCAAGACCTTTATATATTACAAGAACAGATGGAAAGAGAACAGATAGCAAAAATGGTTGAAGCTATGGCCGATAAAGAAGACCTTCTCAACTTGCTTAACAAGATTAAGCATGATGAGATGATTGCGGCCGGATTTGGCGATAAGTTTTATCCGTTCTCCTTAAAGCACATCAACTATTACTGTAATCCGAATAATTCGTTTCATCGCTATCGCCAGTTTAAGATTAAGAAGAAAACCGGTGGAGAGCGTATAATCACAGCACCACGTAATAGAAGCTTTAAGCTCATTCTGAGTTACATCAACGAAATTCTGAAGTCGATGTACACACCATCAGCTTATGCCATGGGCTTTACTGAAGGACGTTCGATTGCTGACAATGCCAAAAAGCATAGAGGCATGAACTATGTGTTCAATCTTGATTTGAAGGATTTCTTTCCGAGTATAGAACAGGCAAGAGTTTGGAAACGTCTTCAACTTGCACCTTTTAATTTCCCTGTAGCAATTGCTAATATCATTGCAGGCATGTGCTGCATGAAAGAAGTCGTACAGACGGCAGATGGTTGCCAAACAGTTCGCTATGTACTACCGCAAGGCGCACCGACTTCGCCTATTATTACCAACATGATTTGTGACAACCTCGATCGCAAACTGGCAGGCGTTGCCAAACGCTTCGGTTTAAACTATACTCGATACGCTGATGACATCACATTTAGTTCGATGCATAACGTGTACCAGGAAAACGGTGCGTTTCGTAAAGAAGTGTGGCGTATCATAGAAGAGCAGAAATTTACTGTGAATGATAAGAAAACGCGCCTTCAGAAGAAAGGTTCCCGTCAGGAGGTTACTGGCATCATAGTATCTGACAAGATAAATGTCACACGTGATTATGTGCGTGATATTCGCAATATACTCTATATGTGGGAGAAATACGGCTATGGAGTAGCATTCGCTAAGTTTTTCCCGAAGTATAAGGCAGAGAAAGGTCACGTTAAGAAAGGTAACCCCGACCTAATCAACGTCATTGATGGCAAGCTTCAATATCTGAAGATGGTAAAAGGAGAAGAAGACTCGGTATGGCTGCGTCTGAATGCGAAGTTTCAAGCTTTGACAAAAGATGCGAAATCTCCACAAAAAACAACGGATTTTGGTATTACCTACGTAGAGACGATTCCTGTTCTTGACTTTGAAAAGAAAAATTCAACCGCCATTGAGTTTGCGATGTCTAAGCCATACTCTTGGGAAGAAATCTCAGAAGATAACCCAGAGCAGAAAATAGAGTATTCAACACCTGCTCATCTATATGCGTATTTCATGTTGGATGGCAAGAGAATATTTGCGACTATGCATAAAAGTATTCGAAACTTAGGTACAAATCAAAATAAATCTGAGCTAGCTATTTCATCATGTAGAGATAAGCGAGACAAGCCATTTTGGTTAGTACATCGCATAGACAAAGTCACAGTGTCTACTCCAAAGCCTGTGGACATTGACGAGTTAAACATGGAGTTAGATTCACTTCTAGGTTTATGATATGGACGAGAAACTACTACCCACATTAAATAAGATAATTCAGCTCTCGGAACAGAATCCTGAGTTTGGTGCTGAGTTGCGAAAGAAGTTAGGAATGACTTCTTCCGCAAAAACTATCTTGCAGTCATCCGACTTTGATAAACGTGTAGAACATATCGAAAAATATTTAGGACTTGACTATTATGTTGATGGTCAACCCTCCCTTATAGACTACTCTTTTATTGAAGCAACAGAAATACGAGCACAACTTATTTCTGACAACAGGGAAATGATGCGATATCGGTATGGTACACGATTTCACATTATAAACTTTGATGAATACTGCCGATATGCACACTTGCAAGTAGAGATGTTGCTTAATTACTACTACGACAAGACGAGTAGTACGCTTGATGAAATTAAAGCTCATATTGTAAAGTATAATCCAACTGCTGACATTGCCAATGCAAAGTCATTAGGCGCAATAAGCTATAACTCCAAACTATGGGCTTTTTGTGCTGAACACAACGTCGGATATTCAACAAGAACGATTTTTGATTACATCAGAGAAGTTAGAAATCGCTCAAGTCATCGGTCACTGGAAACAGAAGAGAACACAATTTCAGATGTTCAAAAGAGACTTAAGACAATGTCCTTGCCTGTCCATAAAGGAGACGGATATGTACTTACCTATAAGCTAAAAGAAACATCAACTGAATATAACCTATTCAACAATATGGTAAAAAAAGCCGAATGGTATAAAGAATATTTATTTCTAGTCTGGTTACACAATCAGAAATTTGCCGAGATAAATGAAGCTATAAAGGAAATCAGCAATAAGGTGCAGAATGCCTTTTCTATATAACACATGTCAATTATGATTCTTCAACCAATATCAAATCATATTATGAAATACAGAACTCAACTTATTATCAAATCCTGCTGCCTGATTTGCTGTGTCAAGTAGCTCTAAGTGGCAACGTGCGAGAAGAGTTATTTCGGGGTTGGTTTAGGGTTTTGAGAAAATAGAATAAGTGATATTTATTAAGTGTGATAATCTATCAGAATAATGCTATATATTCATTTTCTTTGCCAGACAAGCACCAAAACAGGGCGATTTTGATGCTTTCACAACCAATTTTCGTACCTTTACCATGTCTATCGTTGAATTCTCTTGTTTGTTTTATAACACTAAGATAGGTGAATTCTTCGACATGACAAAATCCTGGGCCGCTCGGCTTGTCCAAGTAACCGGCTCTGCCGCTTGCCAAAGCAAGAACTTTTTGTTGCTCAGGTACTTAAAAAGTTTAATTTATAATAGTGTTGCGGAATTAAGGAGTATCATGAAGCATATCACCATCAAAGACATAGCCAAGGAATTACAGTTATCTGTATCTACAGTATCCAGAGCCTTGATCGACGACAAAAATATCCGTCGGGAAACCAAGGAGAAAGTATTAGAGACCGCCCAACGGATGGGCTACAAACGAAATCCGGTAGCTACGAATCTGAAATATGGACATACCAACACCGTTGGAGTCATCGTGCCCGAGATGGTCACTCCCTTTGTAACCAAAGTTATCAGCGGTATTCAAGAGGTGCTTTACGCTCATCATATCAAGGTGATTATTGCCGATAGTGGTGAAAGTCCTGCCAAAGAGTTGGAGAGCATACAGATGATGGAGAATTTTATGGTAGACGGTATCATCGTGTCTATTTGTAGTTACAAAGAAAACCAAGAAGCCTACCAACGCTTGATGGAACACGGAATGCCTATCGTGTTTTACGACCGTATTCCACAAGGGTGGGATGTGCCGCAGGTGCTGGTCGATGACTATCTGAAATCTTTTTTCTTGGTAGAAAAGCTGATACGATTAGGACGCAAATCCATCATTCATCTGGCGGGCCCCGATAGTATCTATAATGCTTATGAGAGAGCGCGCGGCTACAAAGAAGCGATGCTCAAATTTGGTTTGGAGGAGAATATCCGAATGATTAAAAGTGAAGGTATGGGATTTGAAGATGGAGCCCGCATTGCCAACCAACTAGTGGCAGAAGAAAAACAGCCCGATGCTATCTTTGCCTTTACAGATACCTTAGCGATTGGGGCTATGAATCGGCTCAGAGAGTTAGGTAAACAAATACCAGAAGATATAGCGATAGCAAGTTTTTCTGGGACAGAACTTTCTACGATCGTACATCCGCAGCTCACTACCGTAGAGCCCAAGCTGCAGGATATGGGTCGTAAATCAGCCGAGCTTATACTCGAGCTCATTCAGGATCCGAATGCTCCGAAACGATCCATTATCATGGATGCAGAAATACAGATGAGAGCATCCACAGAGAAGAATGCTCCCATCTCTCAATAGCCATAGCTAGCCTCGATCCTGTCCGTCTTTCGATGAATCAGAGTCTTTCACAAAACTCGATCTTCTCTTGGTTCGGTCCTACGATGGTAAAGAATTTCACACCGTTTTCCCAAAAAGGAAGTTCTTGCACTTGCGTGTGTAAGCTATGGAAGCCTCCTTCTTGAATATTTAAAAAGAGCTGATCAATATGCTTCACATCAATAGCGATGTGGTCTATCGCACCACTTCTCATTTCAGCTTGACGATTCTGATAGGTTTCAATCACTAAATTGTGAAGTTGCAGGAAAGCTACTTCCTCACCTTGATTATTGGTACGGTAGGCTGTTGTAAAGCCCAAAGACTGATAGAATGAAATGGTTTTTGCCAAATCATTCGTCGGCAATCCAATATGCTGGACGCCTGTGCAAAAATCTTTTATTTCCATATAAATTCAATTTTAATAATGATAATGATCAAAAACTGAATAACTGTGCTCCTATCTGAAAATAGGCTTTATCGGATTGCGGATTCCACAATCCTTCAGCATGAAGAGGCAACGGATAGCCACCTAGCTTCAATGTACGCGACACGCGCAAGGATACATGCACAATGCCTTCGGTCGTCCCAAAGAAGTGTGTGGAGTCGTCTGCACGATGGAGTGCAAACGCGCCGCCTACCCCAGCATCGACCCGCCATTCCAGATTTTGATAGACCGGATATTCGGCATAAACAAACGTAGAGTATTTATTGGCCGTATTGTCGGCATTGCGGTCGCGACCGAATACAATGGTACTCCAGCTGAGCAACAAGGGGACCTTCGACTGGAAACGATAGCTGAATGTGGCATCCAGAAAGCGCCCTGTGGTGCGAGCACTGTAATTGAAATATTCACGATTGTTGTACGTAGCGCCTGGCGAGAAGTTATAGGTATCCCACAAGGCCAATTGGCATCCATTCTTTTGAAAAGATAGATGATGGTTAAATTCCTTGTAAGTGCCTTGCGTGTTTGTTCCTCCCCACAAACCTAAGGTGAAGAGCCCATTGGGAGATGTATAGAAGGCATCAGCAGTCAGTACACATCCGTCACTCACCTCCATTCCTCGCCACAGGTGATTGTTGCAAAGACTGGCTTTCATGCCCAGCTGGGCAAAAGCATTGGTGAATGGGCCAAACCCCAACACCAATGCAGTAAATATATAGAAAACCCGAGTCTTCACAGGTCAGAAGTTTTTCAGGTAGTCTGGCAACAGCGGCATGGCTCCATTCTGCGTACACACATAGGCCGATGTGCGAACGGCCAACTTATGTGCATCTGAGATGGTTAATCCCTTGATAAGAGCCGAGATGAATGTAGCCGTGAACGAATCGCCTGCACCTACCGTATCGGCTACTTCTACTTTGGGTGTTTCTACAAACGACACCTTACCCGATGTGAACACATAGCTGCCATTCACGCCGCAAGTAAGGATGAGCATCTTCAAATCGTACTTGGAAAGTAGAATCCAGCACTTATCCTGCAGGTCAATGCCGGGATAACCAAAGATACGGCTGATGGTCACCAACTCCTCATCGTTAATCTTCAATATGTTGCATCTGCGCATTGAATCGCAAATAATCTCCTTGGTATAGAAACCCTGTCGAAGATTAATATCAAAGATCTTATACGTTTGCTCATCTTCCGGCATGGCATCGAGAAAATGATGAATGGTGTTTCGGCTCACCACATTGCGCTGTGCCAACGATCCGAAACAGACGGCTTGGGTATGCTGAGCCAGTTCAGCCAAAGCTGGTGTAAAGGGAATATTGTCCCACGCTACATTCTCTTTGATGTCATAGCAAGGCACACCATTGTCATCGAGCTCCACCTGTACCGTACCCGTAGGATACGGCACCACAGCGACTTCTTGTTTTAGCCCCTTGTTACAGAAGTTCTCCGTAATTTCTGCACCCAACCTGTCCTCACCAATGGCGCTCACCACACGGCTTTCTAGTCCGAATTGCGATACATGATAAGCAAAGTTGGCAGGAGCGCCACCTATTTTCTTTCCTTCGGGCAACACATCCCACAATGCTTCACCCATACCCACGATTATATTTCTTTCTGAGTTCATATCTTCTTTCACATTTAGAAATTGAAAATCTGAGTTGTCAATCATTCATCTTGAAGGCAATAGCTATCGCTGACCTTTGATCCCCATAGCGCATAGCAAAGCATTACCACTTCGCAAACTACAGCAATCATCCATGTCCATTGCCAATCGCCCAACACATCAGCCATTACGCCTTGAAGTACGGGGAAAACAGCTCCTCCAAACACTCCCATCATAAATATACCCGATGCTTTCGAGGTGTATTTCTTCAGGCCTTTTACCGCTAAGGTAAAGATACAACTCCACATCACAGAGTGGCAGAGACCTACAGAAACAAGTAGCCAAAGATTGTTGGTCCAGATAGCCGCCATCAACAAAGCGATAGCCGTGACCGTGGTTCCTATCAACAGGCGGCGCGGAGAAATGTTGTTGAAAAAGCTGAAAAAGAGACGCCCTACCATTAATCCTCCCCAATAGAGGGTAGCCAACAAAGCTGGGCTGATATTCACCCCTTCCTCCACCAGATCCATGGCATGGAGATTCACATTCACACCCACTGCTACTTCGGTTCCCACATAAAAGAAGATGGCTATGACACCCCATTTCAAGTGGCTGAACGACCAGATGCTACGATCTAGCTTCTCCCCCTCAGCGGTACGCGTTCCAGCCAAATCAGGAAGCGAAAGACGCTGTGTGACCACCATAGTGAGGAATATGCAAAGCGCCAGAAGTAAGAATGGGAAAAAGAGCTGCTGAGCCGTCACGCTTTCCATGGCTACCCCTGCAAAAAACACACCCGTCACAAAGAAAGGCGCTACGGTGGTGCCCAAGGAGTTGACAGCACAAACGATATTCATGCGTTGCACAGGCTGCGTATGAGGCAGTTCGTAGGCAGCCGCATAAGGGTTGATGACCACCTGTAGGATGGCTGCCGAGGAGCCCATCAGAAAGGATTCGAACAGGAATACAAAGTATCCATAAGGAATCATTTCCTCACCAATAGTTAGGTGATAAGAACCCAAATGTACAGCTACATAAGAGGAACACGCATACATCAGTAGTCCTCCCACCATGATGGCGAGTGCACGTATCAAAGCCTTCTTGTATCCATGCAGATTAATCCACTTGCCTCCCAAGGAACTATTGAGCAGATAACCCAGGAAAAAGAAAAAGGAGATGAGTGTGGTAAGCGTATTCTTCAGGCCCACGGTATCACTCAAGAAAGCCACTTTCAGCGGCCCTTGAAATTGTCCATTGACCGTAGTAAGGAACCCCACCACAAAATAGATGAAGGTAAGCACGGCAAATGGACCAATGGAATAGGTTGGTTGCTGTTTCATGATTGCCAGACTTAGATGGAATGCTTATGCGATAATCTTCTCAAGAGTAGCCATGGCACCATCCTGCAGAATGCTAGCTACCATCTGCTGGTACTTCTCCACAAAAGCGGCTGATGCTTTCAAATCGGTACTTGTGAAAGCCGACAAACCCAGGAAATCGAGAGCCTGATTGCTGGCTATCAGTTTTTCATCTTCGGGAGTCAGCCAAGGGTCAGACACTTCAAACTCCACTCCATGATCATCCTTGCGATACTTCAGATAGTGACGATAGGCAGCAATTAAGTATGCGACACGCGTCAAGTCTGATCCATCGGCAATCATTTTGATGAGGTTAGGCATCACATAGACTGGGAATTTCGAAATACCATCGAAGCAGAGACGGGCTATCTGGTCACTGACGGTACGATTGCCGAAGCGCTCTATCAGCGTTTGCTTATAAAGCTCTAGGTCAGTATTTCCGGGAGCAGGAACGTATGGAGTGATGTCGATATCCATAAACTGACGCACGAACTTAGCAATACGTTCATCGTGCATGGCATCATCCACCTTGCGATAACCGCTGAGGAAAGAAGGATAAGACAACAGGGTATGGCTGGCATTGAGCAGGCTCAGTTTCATGTTTTCATAAGCCGTTACATCATCCGTAAACTCAGCACCTACCTTCTCCCAGGCCGGACGTCCGGCAATGAAATTATCTTCAATCACCCATTGTATGAAGTCCTCACAATAGACGGGAGCTGCGTCATCTGTACCATTCTTAGCATTCAAACGTTCTACGTCTTCGGGACGAGTGGCAGGTGTGATACGGTCCACCATGCTATTGGGGAAGGTCACATTTTCTTTTACCCAAGCAGCCAACTTCGGGTCTTGTGCCTCAAAGAATGCGGTGAACGCTTTGCGAGCAGTATTGCCGTTGTGCTGCAAGTTATCGCACGAGAGGATAGTGATGGGGCCATGGGCGGCAGCCATTCGACGGCGCAATCCTTCGGCCACATAGCCAAAGGCTGTCTTCGGCTGGGCAGGATGGGCGATATCGTGTTGTACATCAGCTTTGTCGAGCATAAATTTTCCGGTGGCCTTGGCTATGTTATATCCTCCTTCGGTGATAGTGAGGGTAATGATTCGGATATCCTTGTCAGCTATCTTGTTAAGCACTGCTTCGGGATCTTCCATACCCCACAATAGTTCGACCAACGAACCGATACGGTGTGCTTCATCCTTGCCATCGCGGCCACAAACCGTCAAGGTATATTCCCCATTTTGCTTTTTCAAAGCTTTGAAGAGGCGTTCATCGAACGGTAGGAGCATAGCGCCACAGATGCCCCAATTGCGTTGGGTGGCGTCTTCAAGCAGGAGGTTGGTGAAAAATTCTTCGTGAGCACGATGAAAGTTGCCTACACCGATGTGCAGGATTCCAGCTTTTACTTCATTGCGATTGTAACTGTAAGAACATACATTTGATTTCATGATTCTTAATATTTAAGCGTTAGTTATACAATAATTGATTTCTAAATCTGTCTCTTTGATCAATTCCCCATTTTCAAGGAGTTGTCCCTTTTGACAGGTGTAAAATTAGGGGGTGATGACGAGGTATCCAAAAATATTTTAGCCACTTTTTCTGAGAACGTTTGCGGGAACGTTCTCAAAATCTGCAAACGTTCCCAAAGCGAAAACGGGTTCAGTCCGAAAACTCGGTTGCGATTTTATTAAGTGGATATAGTTTTGTATCTTTACCTGTTGGCGGAATTAATTTAGTGCATACTTAATTCCGCCAACAGGTTCAATGTTACTTTGTTTCAGACTTCTCGAAACTTCTACAACTTATACCCACAAATGGAAGGACTGTTCGTTCAAAATGAAATTTATTCAACGCTGTCGAATAAATTAGGGAATAGTATTCCTTTGATGGATAAATCTGCTGATGCCCAGTCTAATACAAATTGTGCGACAGTGTCGCATAATTTTCAGACACCACCAGAAACTCCGAGTTTGTGTCTTTTTTAGAATGAGATAGAGTCTACTCCTGTCAGTATTAGTTCTTTAGGGAAACGCTATGGATTGAATGGGCAAACACTGCGCAAACAATACAAAGAAGTTATAAGTGGGTTCAGAGAATGGAGAGAAGCTGATCATGCAAATGAATACCTTATATTCCCGGAAAACATTGGAGAAAATCTAAGTTTGGATGAAACAAGCCTAAGTAATGGCGAGGTTTATACCTTACTTACGAACAAAGCAGGAAAAGGGAAGAATGGAACATTAGTTGCTATCGTTCAAGGAGTTTCAGCAGATAACATCAACAAAATACTACGAAAAATACCTTATGAACTCCGTGAGAAAGTAAAAACAATAACTACAGATTTATCATCAGCAATGATGCTTATTGCGAAAACTGCATTCCCCTCCGCAACACTCATAAATGATCGATTCCATGTCCAGCAATTAATGAATGAATCCGTAGACCAATTAAGAATTGCTTACCGATGGGAAATTCTTGAACGTGAAAACGAAAAAATCAGATTGCATCGAAAAAAAAGAAAAGCAGCTAGTAGTAAAGAAGAACGTGACCTTATTGGCAAATGGATTCCTAAACGCTATTCAAATGGAGAAACACTTCCACAAATTTTGGCTAAGAGCAGATATGTTATCCTAAAGCACAAAAGCAAGGGGAACGAACAACAGCAACAAAGAGCCCAAGTCTTATTTAAACAATTTCCTCGTTTGGAACAGGCTTATGAACTATGCTTAAAGCTAACTGATATATTTAACAAAAGGTTTAAAATTGGAGAGGCACGGCTTGCTCTTGCTAAATGGTATAATGAGGTGGAGAAATTTGATTGCAAGGAGTTCAATAGAGTGCTTAATACGTTTGCTAATTACAACGATAATATTCTAAACTACTTCATCGATAGATTAACTAATGCAGCTGCTGAATCGTTTAATGCTAAAATCAAAGCATTTAGAAGCCTGTTGAGAGGAGTCGAAGACATAAAGTTCTTCATGTTTAGAATAGCTACTCAATATGCATGATATGAGCAAGCCTCTTTTTACCATCATACCAACCGGAAATATCCGCTGATCCGTAATATCCGCTGCCCCTGTTATATATTGCTGATAAAGCAAAAACGGCTATGGACTTGTTTAACAAGTAGCCATAACCGCTTATTTTGCACGCATAATTCGTTGATAATCAACATACGTTTGTGGACCAGGAGGGGCTCGAACCCTCGTCCAAACGAGGAAATCATACGCTTTCTACACGCTTATCACTGACTAAGTTTTCGTATGTTGGCAAGACCAGTGCCACCAACCAACATCTTATCCTCTAAGAATTTCGCTCATGTTGCGAGGCCAACGTGAACTAGCGCCGATTTATCTGCACCACCTTATCAAGACGCTTCGGAGCAACAGCTCTTGGGTGATGTCTCGTTCCAGCACCTTGTGCCGGAATAAAGCCAATCTACTATGCTTCGATTAGGCAGCGAGAGCAAACTTGTTTTCGCCAGTTAAATTGTTGAAAGCCGAGATTAAAGTGCCCACTTTCAGGCGCACTGCGTGCTTACGTACCATTCCGACCCGCTGTCAAATCCAATCTGGCCCAAATGTAAATAATATAATCTTACTTTAGGAGTGCAAAAATAATGCTTTCCTATTTATTGCCCAAATGAATTTCTCAAAATATTTTCATTTCCTCTCTTTAGATGGGGATAAGGCGTCTACGTTGTTCTTTTATTAGCTTTGTTCCTTTTCAGAGGAAAGTCGCGTAAAAAAAACCGCACTTAAAAGTAAGTGCGGTTGTATTTGAGCATAAATGCGTCAGCATGAATTTAGAGAGAATGCATAGATTCTTAAATCCGAATGGCTTTCGCAATAAGTATATGCTTAGATGATAATTTCTATCGAAAGATTAGTTCTTGAAGAAATCCTTAACGGCATCGTTGGGAACCATCTGTTCGTCAAAGATATAAGCACCAGTCTTGGGGCTCTTTACCATCTTGATTACCTTGGTGTATGAACGTCCATCGGTCTTACCTTCCTGGAGCGTAGCGACTGTTTTCTTTGCCATGGTTTACTGTGGTTTATTTGATTTCTTTGTGGATGGTCATTCTCTTGAGGATGGGGTTGTATTTCTTCAACTCCAAACGTTCGGGAGTGTTCTTACGGTTCTTCGTTGTGATATAACGAGAAGTTCCAGGAAGTCCACTTTCTTTCATTTCAGTGCATTCAAGGATTACCTGAACGCGGTTGCCTTTAGCTTTCTTTCCAGCCATTGTTTCCTACTTTTTAGCCGATTACTTTAATATTTTTCCAATCGCAATATCCCTTGGCTACAGCGCTCTGAAGAGCTGCATCCAAGCCGACCTTGTTGATGAGACGCAGACCGGCAGCGCTTACGCGCAGAACAATCCAGCAGTCCTGTTCAACGTAGTAGAACTTCTTAGTAAACAAGTTTACATCAAACGAGCGCTTTGTGCGACGCTTCGAGTGAGAAACGTTGTTGCCAATCATGGCTTTCTTTCCTGTAATTTGACAAATCTTAGACATTGCTTTCGCTTTGTTTCTTTGTTGTATGATTAGTGTGGAGTAGATTGAGCAGAATCTCCTTCGCTGGGTTTCAGGCTTTGTTGTTGCGTAATCTTGGGGTGGTGTCCTTAAATTAACCAACAGCCGGACGTGCTATCCACTTACGGGGTGCAAAATTACAAACTTTTTGATTCACACCAAAGTTTTACTCGTTTTTTTTGACGGAAAGACATGTTTTTCACGACACGTATGGCTTTTTTATGGGACACTGGGTAATGAAATGTGAGAAAATTAGTACTTTTGCCGTCATAAAGCAATAATTTATCCTATATTTTAACGACGAATGAAACGATACCTTTTTATATATCCTCTCATCGCTATGGTTTGTGCCATGTTCTTTCAATCGTGTAATGATGATGAAACTTATGCTGATAAGCGCAAGCGTGAGAATAAGCAAATCAATTCTTTCCTAACTTATGGCGTACAGATTGCAAGTGATGATGATAACGACTATTTGCTCAATGTGCCAGGCAATATACAAGTAATTTCGGAAGATGCGTTTCATCGAAATGATAGCACCACGGATGTAAGTAAAAACGAGTATGTACGCTTTGATCGTACGGGGGTGTATATGCAGATTATTTCCAAAGGTACTGGGAAGAAACTCGCAGATGGCGAGCACTTGCGTATCTTGTGCCGTTACACGGAATTTAATATTGCATCGGATTCTATACAATCGTCTAATTGCACGGTGAAAACTTCAATGAATCCCGATGTGATGTCGGTATCGAACACTTCGGGTACATTTATGGGTAATTTCCTTCCTGGTGGCGTGATGTATAGCACTTATAATTCATATGTACCTCCAGCATGGCTTATTCCCCTTACGTATATCAATCTCGGTCGTCCCAATTCTGATGAAGCAGAATTTGCTCATGTACGCTTAATCGTGCCCGCTTCGCAAGGTCAGGCCAATGCTTCCAAAAATGTATATCCATGTTTTTATGATATCACGTATGAGCGTGGAAAATAGCCTCTATTTATTTTGTAGTTTTTCATCCAGAGCAATCGCTTTCGCAGAAAGATGCTGCGAGAGCGATTGCTTAGATTAGAACATACTTAGAGCATACGATGTTTATATCGTTTCACTGAATTTCCTTAAATCTACTTCTTATAGTGAATCGTCTATTGTTGATTATCGCCTTTTTTATGGGTGGAATGGCACATCTTTTCGCGCAGATGCAAGATGGGCCTTACATGACTTGGGATGATTTTGTGCTCGACTATTGGGACGGACAGCTATCGGGGGAGAATATAGAAGTAGATGCTGAAAAGTTAGAGCAATTGGAGAATCTTGCGCATCATCCCTTGCAGATAAATCGTTGTACGCGGGAGGAAATGAGCATATTTCCTTTTCTTGAAGAGGCTCAAATCGACTCGCTGCTGAGTTATCGAGAACGAAAACATGGCATACACTCGTTAGGAGAATTGCAGCTAGTGAAAGGAATGGATTATTTCACGCGCTGCAAGCTTTCGCTTTTTGTGCGTTGTGATTCGGCTCTTCCTCCATCAGAGACTTTTCGCCATTTGATAGAGCAGAGTCGTAGGTTGGGACCTAAAATGCTGAAAGGACATCATGAATTAGAAACACGGCTTGACATTCCTCTTTATCGGCGAGCAGGCTATACACAGCCCGTTGTCCCGAGCAAAGCAAATTATTATATCGGTAACGCATTGCATCATGTAATGCGTTACCGATATGCGTATAAGCGGGAGGTTATGTACGGATTGACGATGGAAAAGGATGCAGGCGAGCCTGTGGGTAAGCGAGGGTTTTATCCTTACGATTATTTGTCGGGCTACGTGCTATTGCGTCCACGGGAAAAGAACTGGAGTTTCGCTTTAGGCGATTACAATGTGTGGAGCGGAAATGGCTTACTGCTTGGTCGACGCATTTTTAGCGGACGAGTGGCTGAGGCTCGACCAACGAGAAACACCTTGGGCGCGTTTCGTGCACATACTTCTACAGATGAGGCAGATTTCTTTCGAGGCGCAGTGGGAGCATGGCGTTGGAAAGGAATAGACATAATGGCTTTTGCATCATACCGAAAGGTGGATGCGAGGTTAAGCAACGCATCTAGCGATACGGTAACTACGCTCTTGCAGTCGGGTCTCCATCGCACATTGAGCGAGATAGAAGCTCGTCGGACGATGGGTAATCTTACGGCGGGCTGGCATTGGGGCATCAATCAGAAACACTGGGGATTAGCAACGGATGGTGTGTGGACGCATTTTAATAAATATGTGTCGCCCGTCAAGCGGTGGTATAATGCAAACTATTTTCGCGGACAGACGGCTCGTTCGCTTTCAGCTTCCTATTATATAGAATTTTCCAAACTTTACGTGCAAGGCGATGTGTCCACGGATCGTAATTGGCATATCGCCACGATACACCGGTTGTTGTACGTGCCTGTGCGGTGTCTGCGCCTCGGACTTCAATATCGGCAATTCTCACCGCGTTACGTTTCGCTCTATGGTAAGGCTTTGCAGCAAGGAAGTCGTGTGAGTAATGAACAAGGCATGTTGTGCAATCTTTATTGGCTTGTTGGACGTTCGATGGAGATGACTGGGTATGTGGATGTGTTTCGCTTTCTCAAACCCACATATCTGTCGCAAAAACCGAATGCAAAGGGAATGGAATTTATGTATCAAATGGCCTATCGTCTAAGCAACAGTTGGCGCTTGCAACTGCGCTACCAGTTGAAAACTCGTCAATACACATTGAAGGAAAACGACCGTCTAGGCTTAGAGTATCGCACCACGCAAAAGTTGCGTCTAGCGAGTCTATGGAGCTATCCTAAGTACGAGGTGAATACTCAGTTAGATGGTTGCTATTCTCATCATCAGACGGGGAAGAATAGCTTGGGGTGGATGCTCTCTTCACGGGCTGCATGGAAAGCATCTTCTCGTTTCCATCTAAAAGCATTTGCTTCGCTTTTCTTTACTGATGATACAGAGAGTAGGCTCTATGCTTACGAACCGCAAATGCCTCATAACAATGCTTTTCCTAGTTATGCTTACCATGGAATGTGTGGCGTAGTGATGGGATCTTTTCAAGCATTTAAATTCCTCACACTTTCTCTTCGCTTTTCTTCCACTCATTATTTTAATCGCAATTACATCTCCTCTCGTCTTGATGAGATTTCTTCTTCATGGAAGAACGATTGCTCTGTGCAAGTAAAATGGCGGATATGAGAAATGGCAGAGCGAAGTGTTCTGCCTGCTATTTGAAAAATGTAAACTCTATAATATATGCTAAATCCAATACATCGTATATTTGCGTGCTCTCAAAAAGTTTTGAATCTGTTCCTGCTTATAGTTTGTTGCACGTATGCAGTGCCCCAAGTTATGGCACAATCGAACACGTATGTTCGTGTGTCTTTGCATGACCTGCCAGAAGAGGGAGTTTATGCAATTAGTGGAGTGGATGATCAGGGAATAGAGAGATTCTTGTCATCTATGACGATGTCAAGTAATCGTCTAAAGGCTGTAAAGCTAGATGTGGATGCAGAAAAAGCGATGGTGAATATTGGTGATGATAAATATTTATGGCAACTCACGTATGATGCAACAGGCCAGATTGTGCTGTATTCGCAAGCGGAGAAAATGTATTTGTCGAGAAAGGAGAATGGCAAGGCTGGTTTGGATTTAGTTCCTTCAGTTAAGAAAACATGCACATGGAATGCAACTTTGCTTTCATCAGGGGCATTGCAGTTATACGATCCTACTAGTAGTAATCGCGTGTTGAGCATAAGCTATCAAGGGAAGAATAATGTGGGCTTTAACAATTATACGATTGGCTGGAATCCTAAAGACGAAGAAGGCCTCACACTCTATCGCTCCACCACTTACGCGCCAACGGGCGTAAACGTTCTGCCGCAAGAGGGGCAAATGCTTTGTATAGGTTCTGCTAGTGAAGTGCTTACAAATAGTGAAACGATGGTGCCTATCGCAGACCATCTGTTGAGCGACGGAAGCATTGCATCAATGGAGCATATTGCGAGTTGGACAGCAGAAGAGGTGAATGCAAGTGCTCAGACCTTCCTCTTACATGGAAAGAATGGTTTCCTCTCCTATGATTTGACCGAGGTGTCAGAGAAAACATGGTGGAAGATACAAGACGGCGCAGTGTGCACGCTAGAGAAAGAGAGCCGCTATTTATGCTATGTAAAAGGCACATGGATGGTGCTTCCAAAGAATGAAGCATCTTCTTCGTTGGCACAATTACATATTGTGGCAGCTCCACCACAAATAGATATTAACGCAGACAAAGTGGCAACGCTGCATGGTGGTTGGACGGCTCAAGCACTGTCTGAGGTAAACTTCGACGATATGCTATGCTTGGATCTGACACACATTCATTTGCCTAAGCAGTCCCTTGTCTTTCGTGAGCAAGAGGGATACAATGTGCCTATATTGGTGGCTGAGGCTGAGAGTCTGTATGTGCCTGAAAGCTGGCGCTTTGTGGTAATCTGTGGAAAGAGTGGCAATCAGTTGAAAGATGAGCAGCTGCAATTGATGGATAAAATGCCGTTGTTTACGCCTCGTCCTTTCTTGGTAAAAGCAGGGCAGATAGTCTATCAGCGAGAGAATGTAGGCATTAGTCAATGGCAAACGGTGAGTCTGCCATTCCCTGCAAAAGTGGTGAATGGACGTGTGTGCCAACTCGGAGAACAAGATTTTTCGTTCTCCAGTGTGAGTGTCTTGAATAGAGGCGAAGGTTATATTGCCTTGGGCGATTCTGCTACGCATCGCATTCTTATAGAAAGTCAAGCAGGAGAAGTGCAGATTGTTGAGGCAGAGTCAGTGCTTAAAGGCTCATTCCGAGCAAAGCAAATTCCCTCCACTACTATCCCTATTTATCTGCTCCATCCCGTCAAACAGCAATTTGTAAGAGCTGCAGAAGGTAGCACGCTTCCTCCCTTCCGTGCCTATTTGCAGACAGGAGCGCAAAGTGCTGAAAGTATTCGCAAACTTCCAATGCCGGATTATAGGTAAACAAAGGAAAAATTCCTCTCCTCTGTTTGGGTGGACTAGTGTGTCCTTGCATTATCCACAGAGCTATTGAATAGCATTGATGACAATCACTTATCTTCCGACGTGGAACATGTATGTCTGCAACAAACTTTGGATTGTTAAGAACATATTACGGCCTAATCCATTCGGGCACTTCATGTTCTCGATTGCGCTCCGACATGCCGAGGCTGATGATGCTAATCTTTACGTTGCCAGCAGCTAGTGCAGTGTGAGCGCAGGAGCGAACGGTACTGCCTGTTGTAATCATGTCGTCGACAATAAGAATGTGCTTACCTGCAATGGTAGCCTGCTCGGTAAGGGCGAAGATGCCTCTCACATTGTCCATGCGTTCTTGGGAATGAAGATGTGTCTGTGTGGGGTTATCTACAGTGCGGCATATCGACCATGTGTCCACGGGAATACCTGTCACGTTGCTGATTCCTTGAGCTAGTCGCTCGCTTTGATTGTATCCTCTGCTTTGAAAGCGAGCGCTCGATAGGGGTACAGGCACAATGCAGTCGATATTCAAGAAGAAATCCGTACCATCAAGATCGTGAGCCATGAGTTCACCCATCGTTACGGCCAGAGAGGGATTGTTGTAATATTTAAATTGGAAGAATATCTGGCAGAGGTCTGTTTTGGCATGATAATACATAAAGCTGTGGGCACGTTCGGTATAGAGAATGTCGTCCCACAGATTGCGCTCTAACACGCTGTTCTTCTTTCCTCGAAGTCTAGTATATGGAATACGAAGTAAGCAGGTGAGACACACGTGGCGCTCGTTGCTCATCAGTCGATTGCCGCATATCTGGCAATAACGTGGGAATAGAATCTCACGAAGTTGGCACATAATGGATGCAAAGCGATGATAGAATGGGGTAAGAAAGGACATGGCATGAAAACAAGGTAAGGATTAAATCTAAAGTGTTTTTAGAGTGGTCCTATTCATTCTGATGATGAGATTTTCGTGGTATTGGAAGTATTCATTTGGATAGTATTCAAAGACGAGAAAAGAATCATGAGGAGCAATTAAGCACGTTGCTTCCCATGATTCTCTATCTTTATTTTCTTACAAAGTTCATTTCTCCCGTTACTTTCACCAATCTCCTGCCCACAGCGCGTTTAATGGCATTTCCGCCCACGGTGTGGTAAGTATAAGTGCTATCGGAAGTTTGTGTAAATTCAATGTCTTGCGAATCCGATCCAATATCATTGCTGAACCTGATGAGCGCTTTATTCTCTTTTATGTTACACTTCGTAATCATCCAAGTGCCGTAGATACCATCCTTCATATAGCCATGCATTTTCCCAAGGAAGGAAAATCCTGGTGCCGTCAGCGTTTCTTCGTATAGGTTGAGATACATATTTACGCCCGTTTCTTTGCAAAAGAAATGTCCCTCAAACGGGCGCTGTGCCATGGTCGAAAGGCCAAGGAAAAAGGCGATGAGGGTAAGAATGTGTTTCATTGCAGCAAAGTGTTTGGTTGTAGCCAAAATAGAGTAAATGGAGTGGGGAAGGACAACGCTCATGGCAAGCGCTGCAAAACGTTGCGCACCTCTCTTTGGGCTGTATATTGTAAGTCAATGGAATGCTTGATAGTTCCCTTTGCTTTTCAGCGTGTCCCCTCTCAATAGCAATAGAGAAGGTGCGATAGTTGTTTTTACTCCTCTTCCTCAAGTTGGGTACGGAGAATCATTGTTGTAGCACCGATGGTGATGATATCGCCATCGGTCACGTTGACGCGGTCGTGGTCAGAGAGAATTTCGTTTTGTAGAAAAGTGCCTGTGTTAGAGGGCGCATCGCGCAGCGTAAATCGTGGTTCGGCATTGGGTCGCGGCTTCACAGTGATAATGCAGTGAGTAGTGTCCATGCTTGGGTCAACTGTTTTAATGGCTGCATTGGCTTTAGAGCCTTTAATCAAACGGCCTACCACGTTTTCGCCCTCATAGAGGGGTATTTCCTGTTTGAAGTGAAATGCATTTTCTAGCACCACGAGTTTGCCATAGATGGTTTGTTCTTCTGTAGGTGCTTCTTCCGCCGTGATGTTTTTCGGCTGCGGAATGCGTATTTTGAATTGCTTATGGCACTCAGGGCATTCAAATACCAAGATTCTTCCCGGCTCATATTTTGTTTCGTCGAAAAGAATGGATTCGTCACATTTGGGGCATCGTATGCGTTTCATTGAAGGCTGTCTTAAAAAAAGAGGGAACTAAGAATATGCACAGAAAGTCATGATTCGTAGTTCCCCTTTGGATGTTTTCATTATTTCGTTTGCATCACCCACGCATCTGAAAATGCACTGTGGCGGTGAAGTTTGCTTAATGCTTCGTGGGCGTCTTTCTCAGAGGCATAGTGTCCGTAGATAACTCTTACCATCCGCCCTTTGCGGTAAGGAGTTACTTCGTGGAATCCCTCTTTCTTCAATTCTTTCGAGAAGGAAGAAGCATTGGCTTCGCTAATAGCACTTGCCAGCACGATGGTATATTTCTTACCGTTGTTCTCTGGAGCGGAAGTAATGGTTTTCGTAGCTTCGCTCTGTGTTCCAACTTTTGTGCTAGGTTGTGTTGTCTCTGTCGCAGGGGAAACTGTGGCTGATGGCTGTGCTTCAGCTTCGGTCTCAGTGGCAGTCTGTTGCTGCATAGGGTGAGCCGTTTGTACTGCTTTTGTTGCCTGTATGGGGGATGTCGAAGTTTTTGCTGAGGATGATTGAAAAAGTTGTTCGTATACCATCGACGCTGCCTGCTGCTCTGTCTTTGTGGTGTCGCTCACGGGCGTAACCCAAAGGCAGTAGAAGAATACGGCTACAATGGCTGCAGCTATATAGTTCACTAGCTCGCGATTGATGCTGATAGTATAGCTCTTTTCCGTACGCTTTAAGCGCACCTTCTTCTGCTTCCCATTATCAACTATATTATCGGTGTTTTCTGCTTTTCTTTCCTTGGAGAGCAAGGTCTGTGTTACGGCATCCAAGCCATAGAGTTCGGGCGATAGTACACCCGCTTCGCAAGGGATGAAATTGTACTTTCCGCCTACGCCCAAAGTGAGTTTGCCTATGCCTGAAAGCTCATACTCGCCTTCTTCTTGAAGCTGCATCTTGAGTTGTTGCACGGAGTTGTTGATGAGCTTTATGGTCTCTGGATAGTTGGTATCGTAGGCTTGCATATACGACTGAACTAGCAGTCCATCGTTGAGAGTGAGCTGCGGATTGAAGCCAACGCTGCGGCACGGGGGCAAGAACAACATTTCGTTGTCGATGCGTCGTGCGGGTACATACTGCGTAACGAATCCACCGAGTCCAGGAACGATGACGCAGTCATGCTTCAGCAAGAGGCTTTCGATATGTTTTGAGAGTTCAATCATACTGCAAAGTTACGTCTTTTATTTTGATGTTAATACCTCTTAGAGGAAGTTTTTTGGGGGCAATTTTTGTTTTTATTTTAATGCTTTTGTGCAATCCTTTCAGTATCAACGATTTGCGAGATTCGCTTTCCTTGGTCTGTATGATGAGCCTCTTAGGGAAGTTTTAGCTCCATGCCTATGGTGATGGTGTTGGCATCCTTTAAGTGGTTGGCCTCAATGATGCGTTGGGCATAGCTGTCCGAACCATAATATCGGCGAGCAATGCGGTAGACGTTGTCGCCCATCTTTACGCGATGGGTGGCTGGACGTACTTTGTCTTGTGGCTTTGCAGTAGTGGTTTTTTCTGTTTGGGGTTGAGGTGTCAAATCCTTAGTGGCTTGCGCCTCTTCTGCTTTGGGAGCAGTTTTCTCTGTTGTAGTAGTAGCAGGCGTTTGTGCTTTTACGCTATCTACGCGTTGTTTGGCTATGCTGTCTGTGGGTTGAGGCTTGGGTTGTTGTATGGGTTGAGGCTCCTCGGCTGGTGTTGGCGCAAGATTGTCCCAAGTGTTGCCTACGAAGGGAATAGAGCAAGGGCAGAATATGCGGAAATAGCCAGCAAAGTAGCTAGAGAACATTAGTAGCACGATTCCCAATAAGATGGCCGACGTTTTCCACCAATTTTGCTTGCGTGGCATGGGAGCATCAGTGTAGGTATACCCCATGGTGGCATTGCTATGGTTTTCTGGTTGGGATGCACAAGCTTCGTTGTTGGTGTTTTCTGTATGTTGCGAATTTGAAACGTTGGGGTTGATGATGGGTTGTGTGGGAGTGACTACGACATCCTCCTCTTCAGCGTGTCCTCCAGTGCTTTCTTGATTCTCTGATACAGGTGTAGTTGGCATCTCTGTTTGGGGATGCAGAGATTCTGCTGCCGTCGGTTGGGACGCTATGGGTTGAGCTTGTTCTGGATCAGTCACGGGTTGAGACGTTTCCTTGGACTGTGGTGACGGGCTAGCCGCGTTTTCAACGGCAGTCGGTGTAGAAGAGGGCTGCCCATTCGTGATGGGGGTAGATTCCATTGGGTGAGGTGAAACTGGAGTGTCTTCCTTCTCTTCTGTAGGAGCTGTTCCCAATGGCTGTTGTGGCTCTTCTTGTGTCTGTTCGGTTTCGGTTCTTTCTTCTGCAGTCTCCTCTTCTGATGTCTCGGTTGTATCGTCGACTCCTTCTTCCTCCTCCATCATCTCTTCATCAACTATCTCAAATTCCTTCATATCTATATCCTCGTTAAGGTCTACGGCTTCGAAGTGGGCAAAGGGACGATTGACAAGGTCTTTCATCGTTGTGTCGGGGGTGAACGATACTTTGGTGTGCTCGCTTATCATGAAGCGTTCTCCTGTGTTGATATTCACGCTTTCACGTTCACTTACAGATACTAGTTTGAAAGTGCCAAATCCTTTGATTTTTACGAACTTATCCTCCAGTAGTCCTTCCTCGATTACTTCAAAAAATGAGCGCACAAATTTGTCGGCATCTTTCTTGTTAATGCCTTCACTCTTGACTAAATATTCGGAAAAGTCCTGTAAGAGCAATTTCTTTTTCATTCTTTCGGATAGAAAAGGGGGTGGATATTCTGTGTGGGTATGCGTGAGGGAGTAGAGATGCAGTGCGTTTGTACACAATGCTCATGTTGTTGATAGCTAGATAAGGAGTAACGCCATTTTTTGTCGTGCAGTTCTTTCTTGCAAAGCATGCACGCCTACTGCATTTTCTCTTTAAGGATGTTGCTCGGCTTGAATGCAAGCACCAACTTGGGTGGATTGAGGCGTCGTGTTTTGAGTTTCGGATTGACCACCACGCGTTCCATTTTTTTCTTTACCTCAAACACGCCAAACCCTTGCACGGCAAGTTGTGATTCGTCGTCAAGTTTGTCGGCAATGCTTTCTGTAAAGGCTGTGGTCAACTTTTGCGAATCCTTAGCGGTGAATCCTGTGCGAGAAGCTAAGGCATTGATGAAATCTTTATTGTTCACGATGAGAATGCTTTGAATGAATGTCTGAGAGAATTTCTCAGATGGGGGTGACAATGTTAGGCGATTGTTCCGTAGAGATCAAATCCTTCGCAATCGTTGATACGTACGTTGTAAAATTCACCGATGGTCAAGGGGGCGTCGGCTGAGCGCTGTATTAGCACTTCGCAGTCAACTTCAGGCGAATCGGCCTCTGTGCGTCCTACGAAGAAGTCGCCTTCTTGGCGGTCGATGATGACACGCTGTGTTGTGCCCACTTTAGCTTCGGAAAGTTCGGCGGCAATGTTCTCTTGAAGGGTCATGATGCGGTCAAGTCGTTGCTCTTTTATCTCTTCGGGCACATCGTCTTCATAGTTCTCGGCAGCATACGTTCCATCTTCTTCGCTATAAGCGAATGCTCCCATGCGGTCGAATCGAGCAGTTCGCACAAAGTCCATGAGTTCTTCGAAATCTTCTTCCGTTTCGCCTGGGAATCCTACCATTAGAGTGGTACGAATACAGATGCCGGGCACTTCTCTACGCATATCGCTGATAAGGCGGAGCGTCTCTTCTTTAGTGATGTGGCGATGCATGCGTTCGAGCATGTGGTCTGAGATGTGTTGTAGGGCAATGTCGAGATAGTTACACACATTCTTGTGCTTGCGCATTACGCTGAGCAGTTCCATAGGGAAGTGTGTGGGGTAAGCATAGTGGAGGCGAATCCATTCTACGCCGGGTATCTCAGCCATTTGGTCGATGAGCTGTGGTAAGCGTTGTTCGTGGTAGAGGTCAATGCCATAGTAGGTTAGCTCCTGAGCGATGACCTGAAATTCTTTCACTCCTTGGCTCGTCAGTGTGCGCACCTCGTTGAGTATTTCTTCCATAGGTCGGCTCTTGTGCTTTCCCGTGATGATAGGAATGGCACAGTAGGCACAGTGGCGGTCGCATCCTTCGGAGATTTTGAGGTAAGCATAGTGCTTCGGCGTGGTGATGATTTTCTCGTGGTGAACGGGTGGGGTGGAAGATTGTTCGGTACAGAGGTCGGTGATGAGTTCTTTCCAATTAAACTTTCCGTAGAATTTGTCCACCTCGGGAATCTCTTCTCGCAGTTCTGTAATATAGCGTTCTGAGAGGCATCCCATTACATACACGCGATTGAGCTCACCATCGGTCTTTAGCTCACAGAGTTCTAGAATTTCGTTGATACTCTCCTCTTTGGCCGAAGCGATGAAGCCGCAAGTGTTTATCACGGCAATGTCGCCATGGGTGGTGTCAGGATTGTGGTAAACTTGGAATCCGTGCTCGTTGAAGAGGTTGAGTAGTTGTTCGGAGTCAACCAAGTTTTTAGAACATCCCATGGTGATGATGTCGACGGTGCGAGTGGGTTGAGGAGTAGAGGTGCTCATGCTTTTCGTGTGCGTAAATGTTTTTTTGAGTGGGGAAGGGGAGGATGGAAAAATTTGGTTAGAGGTTGCTTCCCTCGAAGAGTGAGTTGACAAACTCTGTGCGGTTGAATGGTTGTAGATCGGTCATCTTTTCACCTAGTCCGATGTACTTTACGGGCACTTTAAGTTGGTGTGAGATGCCTATCACCACGCCGCCCTTGGCTGTGCCATCGAGCTTCGTAATGGCTAGTGAGGTTACGTCGGTAGCTTTAATAAACTGTTTGGCCTGTTCGTAAGCATTTTGGCCGGTGCTGCCATCGAGTACGAGCAATATCTCGTCGGGCGCTGTGGGCACTACCTTTTGCATCACTTTCTTAATCTTGGTGAGTTCGTTCATTAGTCCCACTTTGTTGTGGAGACGGCCTGCCGTGTCAATAATCACGACGTCGGCCTCCTGTGCTTTGGCTGAGTTGACTGTGTCGTAAGCCACGCTAGCGGGGTCGCTTCCCATTTGTTGCTTGATGACGGGCACACCTACTCGTTCACCCCAAATGACGAGTTGCTCTACGGCTGCTGCACGGAAAGTGTCGGCAGCTCCGAGCACCACTTTTAGTCCGGCCTTCTTAAACTGATAGGCCAGTTTGCCGATGGTAGTGGTCTTTCCCACACCATTTACGCCCACCACCATGATTACGTAAGGTTTATGGCCTTCGGGGATGTCGAATCCTTCGGTGTCTTCGTTGCCACTCTGCGTAAGTAAGCTGCCGATTTCCTCTTTCAGTATCGTGTGGAGTTCGGAAGTGCTTACGTATTTGTCGCGAGCCACGCGTTCTTCGATACGCTGAATGATATCAATAGTGGTGTCCGTGCCAACGTCGGAGGTAATCAGAATTTCCTCAAGTTGGTCAAGCACTTCTTCGTCTACCTTGCTCTTGCCTGCAATGGCACGTGTCAGCTTGCCGAAGAAGGTTGTCTTGGTCTTTTCGAGTCCGGCATCGAGAACTTCTTTTTTTTCTTTTCTTGAGAATATGTTACTGAATATACCCATGTGAATGTGTTATGCGGTGTGTGACTAATGTGGCTTTAGGGGAGTCTTCCTATGCCTTTGCGATGGAATGTCGTTGTTGCTTTTGCGTGCCTATATATATATAAGGTGTATGGCACACTTATAGGTGGACATTCATCGTAACTTATGCAAAGTTACGAAAAAAAACGCTGAAAAATTCTTTTCTTGTTCTTTATCTTTGAAAATGAGCCTTTCTTGCTCTTTTCGTTTGTTTCTGCACCGCCTATGGTCGTGTCTATTCTTCTTTCTCTCTTGTATGCAGGTTTTGTCGACGGGGTAATGTGCTCTAGGTAGAGGACGATGGAAGAAAAAACGCATCGCCATACCTTTATATATAAGGCATGGCGATGCGTTGTGTGTAAATGTGGGGAGAAATTTCTTGGCGTAAGGAGAACTTATGCTTCGCTAGAGGTTTCTTCTGTCTCTTCGCCCTTGATGTAGTCGAGGAGCATGTGCATGGCGGCAGAAGTGGCAGATGCTAGGTTCTTGTCGCGACCATTATCTTCCTCAATCATGCGCGTTACAATCTTGTCGGCATTGCCCACGGCAATCCAGATGGTGCCTACAATCACGCCACTCTTTCCGCCATCAGGTCCTCCAGGACCAGCGTAGCCGCTGATTGCTACAGCATAGTCGGTATTGAAAAGCTTGTTGGCTCCAAGCACCATTTGGCGCACAACGTCTTCGCAAACGGGAGTCTGCTCTTCAATCACCTTGGCATCTACTCCGAGTAAGTTTTCCTTTACTTCATCGGCATAGCATACGAGACCGCCTTTGTAGTAGTTGGAACTACCAGGCACGGCAGTGATTACGCTTGCGATACGTCCGGCAGTGCAGCTTTCTGCTGTGGCGAGTGTTTTGCTCTCGCGCCACATAATTTCGTTAATCTCTTTGCTAACGAGTTTCAGATCTAAATCCATGTGTGTATTATTCTTTCTTTGTATTTGTTATTTGCAGATAGGGGATTTCTTGGCGAGGGTGTCTCAGAGTATGGTGCGCGAATAGGCAGGTTTGTCTATCGGGCAGAAGTCTTTGTCGAGATACTTGAAGTAGCCCGTGATGGCTATCATGGCCGCATTGTCTGTGGTGTATGAGAAACGAGGAATGTAGATGTCCCATCCGCGCTTTTCAGCACGCTCTTTAAAGGCATTGCGTAAGCCCGTATTGGCGGAGACGCCTCCCGATAGAGCCACGTGCTTGATGCCCGTTTGCTTTACGGCTAAATCGAGCTTCTTCATTAGTATCTCCACGATGGTGCGTTCGAGCGAAGCTGCGAGGTCTTCCTTGTGATGATCTACAAAGTTGGGGTCGAGCTTCACTTGGTCGCGTAGGAAATAGAGGAAGGAGGTCTTCAGGCCTGAAAAGCTATAGTCTAATTCTGCAATGTTGGGCTTTGCAAACTGATAGGCATGTGCATCGCCTTGGCGAGCTAGCTTGTCGATAATGGGACCTCCTGGATAACCAAATCCCATCACTTTGGAACATTTGTCCATGGCTTCGCCCGCAGCGTCGTCGATGGTCTGTCCTAGAATTTCAAGGTTGTTGTAAGCATTGACTTTAACAATCTGTGAATTTCCACCGCTAACGAGCAGGCAGAGGAAGGGGTAGGGAGGCACTTGATGCTCGTCATCATGTGTCTGAATGAAGTGGGCAAGAATGTGGCCTTGTAAGTGGTTGGCCTCAATGAGAGGTATGCCCAACGACGTGGCCAATCCTTTGGCAAAGGATACGCCAACGAGGAGCGATCCCATAAGACCGGGACCTAACGTGACGGCCACGGCAGAGAGTTCTTCCTTTGTTACGCCAGCTTGCTTCAAGGCTTGATCTACCACGGGCACGATGTTCTGCTGGTGTGCTCTCGAAGCGAGTTCGGGCACTACTCCACCATAAGCCTTGTGTACGGCTTGACTTGCGGTGACATTGCTCAGCAAGAATCCGTCGCGAAGAACGGCTGCTGAGGTGTCGTCGCAGCTCGACTCAATGGCCAAGATGCAAGCTTTCTCTAGTTGGTGAGGGGTATGTTGTAGGGAATGATTGTTCATTGGATAGAGGGGATAAGGGTCAGTGTGTAAGGATTTCTAGTCCGTTGTCGGTCATGAGGAAAGTGTGCTCCCATTGGGCTGAGGGTAGTTCGTCCTCGGTCACTACGGTCCAACCATCCTCTTCGTCGATAAACACATGCCAATCGCCCATGTTAATCATAGGTTCGATGGTAAACACCATGCCGGGTACGAGCAACATGCCGTGACGGTGTGTGTTGTAATGGTCTACTTCGGGATCTTCGTGAAACTCTAGCCCTACGCCGTGTCCGCACAGATCGCGTACTACGCTGAAGCCGTTCTTGCGCGCATGCTTTTCGATGGCTTTGCCTATGTCGCCCACGAATCCCCAAGGCTTGGCTGCTTCGGCGCCGATTTCAAGGCATTCCTTAGTGACGCGTACGAGTTTCTCTTTTTCAGGGGAGGTCTTGCCGATGATAAACATGCGCGAGGCATCGCTATAATACCCGTCAAGAATAGTACTCACATCAACGTTGATAATATCGCCTTCTTCCAAAATCTCATATTCTGAGGGTATGCCATGACATACCACTTCATTGATGCTAGTGCATACACTCTTGGGGAACCCCTCATAGTTGAGTGGGGCGGGGATGGCGCCATGGGCTATGGTGTAGTCGTAGACTAGCTTATCGATCTCGGCTGTACTCATGCCAGCGTGGATTTCGCTCTCTACGAGATCGAGTACGCCTGTGTTGACCTCACACGAACGCTTGATGCCTTCAATTTGTTCGGGTGTCTTGATGAGTTTACGTGTGGGAACGAGTTCGCCTCTGTTTTGATAGCTCAGAATGCGTTTATCAAATTCAGTGGGCTCTTGTCCTTTAGGGACGTACCAATTTCTCTTTTTAATCTTGAACATATTCTATATTCGGAGTGGCGCTTAGCCATTTCAGTGCAAAGTTACTTCATGGTGAGCGAAGTGCAAAAGGAAAGTGCGAAAACTTTTATATTCTGTCTATGAAATGCCTAGATGTGGGGATTGGTTGGGTAAAGCGTTGCTCCGCTCGCTTCTTGATTCTCTAACGTTGTCGATGTGCTGCTATAAATTCGTTTTTTATACATTCGGAGTTGGCTTCTCCGCTCATAGAATACAAAAGAAACGTGTAGCGTTAGGGTCGTATTTGCTCCTAGTGCTACACGTCTTGTTATATTGGGGGTAATTAGTTCGGATGATGGATATGTGGTATGGGAAAGTGAATTTATATTTCAGAATTTATAGAATCACCCATATAATATATAAATGGAAGGGAGTGGTTTATTTCACTACCATTTTTCTAGAGATGGCCTGACTTGTTGTAGCGACACTAAACACATATACGCCAGGGGTGAGTCCTAACTCCTTAAAACGGAATACGTGTTCTTCGCCCCGACGCGGCGACTGTAACAGATTGTTACTTACTACCTGGCCATTGGCGGCTACGATTTGGATGCGGGCAAATGATTCATCGTCGTTGAAAAGGAGTTTCCATGCATTGGCATCGCGCTGAAGCGTGACGGGGGCAGAACTGTTCATCGTTTCGTTGATACCATTCTGCTTCATGCGGATGGCTTCTTTCAAACCTTCGTAAGCATCGATTTTGCCATATCCCCATGTGGCATCCCAACTGCCTTGAGTTCCCCCCGTAAGATTATCGTGACGCGAAGTCTTTTGCAGAATGCTGATGACGTCGGCAGGTGAAAGTTCGGGATTGGCTTCGAGCCAAAGGGCTATTGTACCTGAAACGACAGGTGTGGCCATGGAAGTGCCGCTCATTATGCCATAGTAGGCAGGTGTGTTGCCGATGAGTACGCGCTGCACGAGTTCCTCGTTGTTGGTACTGAAATTGGATGATTTCTTGCTATAAGCCGAGATGATGGCACCTCCTGGAGCTGTTACCGTAGGCTTGGGTAGGCTGTTGAGAAACGGTCCTTTGCTTGAGAATGAGCTAATATCGCCTTCGAGACCAGTGGAATAGCCATAGGTAGAACCATCGAGTGAGGTAAAACTGGTGCGCTCGTTATAGGACGCTACGGCAATGGCGCTCGGCACAGAAGCTGCACCTTCACCTACCATATAATTATCGTCGCCGGCAGTTGTTATGATGGTTTGCTTCGTGCCGTTTACGGTAAAGCTGAATGTGCCAGCTTCGATGGTGCTAGGATAATTGTCCTGATCTACCCACGCATGGAATGTAGCTCCCGCTTTACCTTTTACTTCTATTAGGAGTTTGGCATTGCTGCCCGATGCGCCAGGGATGGTTTTTATGAAATCAGAGAGATAGCCTGCAAGTTGAACGCATTGGCGCTGATTGTAAGGGTCTATTCCGTTGGATTCTATCAGTTTGCTAGCTTGCAGCGCAGAGGGACGATAAATATTTCCGTTGCGATAGATTAACGGGGTGATGGTCAGTTCTTTTAAGCCTGAAGCATTATTGGCCCATATTTCGGCCAGGATGGCTTGGTTGGTATTGGACGAACTAGGCACAATGGTGAAGTAGACAGCTTCCTTGTTTTGTTGGAATGTGTAGGTGAAGTGAGCTTTATCTCCTCCATTATTTCCCATGGCACCTACAAGGATGGCTCCTTTGCCTGCCAATGATTCTAAGTGCTGGTCGAGAGCGGTGCTTCCGTCGTGCGGACCGAGAATGGCTCCAAAACTCATGTTGAGCACCCAAGGCTTGCCTTGTGATTCTGCATATTCCTTTATGGCTGAGGCTTGGAGCATTACACTGCTTCCATCGAGATTGGACATCATAGGCAGAATTTCCGCCCCTGTGGCAATGCCGTAATAATTAGAACCTTCTACGGGACTTCCGGCAGCAATATTGGTTACGTGTGTGGCATGTCCTACTTCGTCGTTAGGGTCTTTGTTGGGTGCTTTGTCGGTGAGTGTACCTTTGGTAGCATAGGCACCATATTTCTTGCACCGACCGCTAAAAGCGGGGTGGGTGAAGTCGAAGCCCGCATCAATGACACCAACGATTACTCCCTTACCCGTATAAGGGGATTCGAGTCCTTCGCCAGCAATAATCTTGCTCGCACCGATGTCGGTACGCACTTTGTCCATTGAGGGATAGAGTTGGCGGGGGGCATTAACGTAGAGTACGTTGTCGAGCGCCGCAAGAGTGGGGATGAATTGGACGGGGATGGTGGTCACAACGAGTTGTGTGCTAGCTACTTCGGCTTCGTAGCCTTGAGCTTGCAGGTATTCGGCTGTGGTTTGTGCTGCGCCTACGAGGGTGGTCACGCTGAGGCGAATCATGTCTTTGGCTTTACTGCTTTGGACTTGCTTCAAGCGCATGGGTGAATGTCTTTCAGATGGGGCTTGTATGAGGGCATCGAGCGATGAATCCCACTTACGTCCGGTGTTGTATACTTTTATTTCTTGAGCAGAAGCTGTCAGCGTCGTCAGAAGGGCTAATCCTGTTAGGAATGTATGCTTGTTCATTGTCTGTTTGATTGATTAGGAAGTCTTGTTCTTGTGTGAAAAGTGCAGGCAAAGTTACGCAAATATTGCAATAATGCCATGATTTGCAGAGGGCTTATGCTATATCGTTGGATGATCTCTCACTAGGCGTAAGTATGTTGTGGAGCACGAGCAACGCACTTTCTACGGTGGGCACATCGTTGATGATCATGCGGCGATGGCCACGTTGTTCGTCGAGTTTGCAGCGGTGGTAGGAGTGTGTGGCAAAGTTGATGACCTGTTCAAACGTGTCGCTTTGATAGTAAGCACTGTCGGGGTTTGATACGAAATAGAGCGTCATGCGGCGACCTTTGAGTGTGAGACGTTCGGCACCCAATTTCCTGCCTAGTGCGCGTAGCGGTACAATGCGTAGAAGTTCTTCGCCTTCGGGGGGAAGAGTTCCAAAACGGTCTTCCATGCGTTGGCGGAATGCGTTGATTTGCTCATCGGAGGCTAGGGAGTCGAGCTCTCGGTAGAGCAACATTCGTTCGGTGGCTCCCGGTACGTAGCTTTCTGGGAAATAGGCATGAAGATCGCATTCTACGGTGCAATCGTCGACAAACTTCTCTCCGCTGAGGTGACCAGTTTTCTTGAGTTCTTCTGCATAAAGGTCGGCAAATTCGTCGTTTTTCAGTTCAGTTACGGCCTCTGCTAAAATCTTCTGATATGTTTCATATCCGAGGTCGGCAATAAATCCACTTTGCTCTGCACCTAGAAGGTTCCCCGCGCCGCGGATGTCGAGATCTTGCATGGCGATGTGGATGCCCGAACCTAAATCGGAGAAGTTTTCGATGGCCTCGAGTCGGCGACGCGATTCGTCAGGAAGAAGAGCAAGGGGAGGGGCTATCAAGTAACAGAAAGCCTTGCGTGAACCACGCCCTACGCGGCCTCGCATTTGATGAAGATCGGAAAGGCCGAAGTGGTGGGCTGCGTCGATAATGATGGTATTGGCATTGGGTACGTCAATGCCGTTTTCCACGATGGTGGTGGAGATAAGCACGTCGTAGTCGTAGTTGACAAATCCCATGATTACTTTCTCGAGTTGATCGGGCGGCATTTGTCCGTGACCTATGGCTATGCGAGCGTCAGGCACGTATTTATGTACAAGATTTTGCAAGTTGGCTAGTGCTGCCACTCGATTGGTTACGATGTATACTTGCCCATTGCGGCTCATCTCGAAGTTGACAGCGTCGGCTATTACTTCGTGGCTAAAGGTGTGAATCTCTGTCTGGATGGGGCGTCGGTTGGGTGGGGGAGTCTGTATTACGCTAAAGTCGCGAGCTCCCATAAGAGAGAATTGAAGTGTGCGTGGAATGGGAGTGGCCGACATTGTGAGCGTGTCGACATTGACTTTCAACTGACGGAGCTTTTCTTTTACGGCTACGCCAAACTTTTGTTCCTCATCTATAATAAGGAGTCCAAGGTCGTTCCATTTTACGCTCTTTCCTATCAACTTATGAGTGCCCACGAGAATGTTGATTTTTCCTGCTTCAAGATCTTTTAGTAAGGCTTTGGTTTGTGCAGTAGAGCGGGCACGCGTAAGATAATCTACTCTGACGGGGAAATCCTTTAGGCGCGAGGCAAACGTCTTGTAATGCTGCAAAGCAAGCACAGTGGTGGGCACTAGTACGGCCACTTGCTTATTGTCGGCAGCAGCTTTCATGGCAGCACGGATGGCTATCTCAGTCTTGCCAAACCCAACGTCGCCACAGACGAGACGATCCATCGGTCGGACGCTTTCCATGTCGTGTTTCACTTCTTGTGTCACTCGGAGTTGGTCAGGGGTGTCTTCATAGGCAAAACCTGCCTCTAGTTCGTGCTGCATAAAGGAGTCTGGACTGAAAGCAAAACCTTTCTCTTCCTTACGCTGGGAATAGAGCTTGATTAGGTCGCGAGCAATGTCTTTAATTTTCTTCTTGGTGCGTTCCTTGAGCTTTTCCCATGCTCCTGTGCCAAGATTGCTGATGCGAGGTGGCTCGCCCTCCTTGCCCTTATATTTCGACACTTTGTGGAGCGAATGAATGGACACGTATACGGCATCATCGTTTTTATACGTGAGCTTTATCATTTCTTGCATTTCGCCGTCAGAACCAGGCATTCTCACTAGTCCGGCAAAGCGTCCTACACCATGGTCGATGTGTACCACATAGTCGCCAGGCTCAAACTGCATCAATTCTTTGAGAGTAAGGGCCATCTTGGCATCGCGAGCATGGTCGCTTTTCAGATTATATTTATGAAAACGGTCGAATATCTGATGGTCGGTGAAGCAGCATATCTTCAAATCAGTGTCAACGAATCCTCCGTGCAGTGTTTTCTCTATGGGGGTGAATAGAGGATAGTCTGTGTCCATCTCCTCAAAAATGCTTTGCAGACGATCGGTTTGCTTTAAACTGTCGGCAAGGATATATACATCGTAGCCGTCAGCTCTATATTGTCCAAGATTTTGACGGAGTAGGTCAAAATTCTTGTGATAAAGCGGTTGAGGTGATGTGTTAAACTGGATTTCTGTCGCGACTTTTCCAAGCGGCTGCACGCCCAAGCTGATGCGCTGAAGCGAAGCCACTCCGCGCAGAAACGTCTCGCCCTTGATGAGCAATGAATCGCGTTGCAAACGCTCTTTCTGCTCGGCTTCTTCCATCTCTGAAGTGGCCTCGTGCTCTTGCAATGCTTGTCGGGCAAATCCCTCTTGATAGATGCGCTCAATGGCATCGTGAACGAAACTGAGGTCTTTCACCACGAGTACGGTGTCGTCTGCTAAATAATCGGTGAAGGGAACTAGCGAAACATTGCTCCTGCTTTCCGTGTCGGGGACGATGCTTACTTCTTCTTTTTTGTCCTTTGAAAGTTGCGTCTGCACTTCAAACGTGCGGATACTGTCTACGTCGTCGCCAAAGAAGTCGATGCGGAAAGGATATTCCGATGCATAGGAATAAACGTCAAGTATGGAGCCACGCACGGCAAACTCTCCAGGTTCGTAGACATAGTCCTTACGAGTAAAACCAATTTCTATCAAACGCTTTGTTAGTTCGGGTAAATCGTAGGAATTCCCTATTCGTACCACGAGTGTGCGCTCTTCCATCTGCTTGACGGGAGCTACGCGTTCAGATAAAGCTGCGGGAAAAGTTACGACAAACAAGGCACCACCCTTTTGTCGTTGAGTAGTGAGCTTGCCCAGTACATCGGTGCGTAGAATCTCATTGGCTGCATCGCGCTGAGCATATTTTACCGCACGCCGATAAGTAGAAGGGTAGAATAGTGCTTTTTCATCGCCAAGCATCTGCGTGAGATCATGGTAGAAATACCCAGCCTCCTCTTCATCGTTGAGCACGAAAAGGAAGGGACGTTGGGTAGGATTCTTGCGCACTGTAAGCGCCGAAAAAATAGTAGGGGCTGCCGATGCTTGCAGTCCTTGTAGGTGTGTTAGTGTCGTAGATGGGGTCGACAATATATGTGCAAGTGCAGCCACCTGAGGGTGAGCTGCAAACTTCTGTAATAGCTCTGAAAGTTGCATAGCAGTGCAAAGTTAGTAAATTACAACGTTCTCACCGCTTTTCACTTAGCCCAACTTTTACATCCCCTAAAAAACTTTCAATTTTTTATCGCGCAAATTTGTTACTCTATATATTGCAAAAGAAGCAATAAGGGCCTATTTAATATTGCCTTAAGCCACTTACAATCCCCCGATGCAAAATGTAGGACACAAACGTTAATATAAAAAGGCGTAATTTTGCGCCATGCACGTGAATGTACAACTCAGAAATAATCCCCAAACTGGCGATAGTGCTCCTTATTACAGATTAAAGAAGTCTTATCGTGATGTGCGTGGAAATGTACATTCACTCATTGTGTTGAATATTGGTTTTGAGTTGAATGTCTTATAGAAAAATATATAGTCCCCCCCTCATAAGAACAGAGAGGGTAGGGATGATGAGAGTGCAAATCTCTTGATAAGAGATACAGAAATTCGCTTTTATCCCTATTAATGAGGCATTTACTTGCGCAAAGATTGAAAAGTTTGTAAACAAATGTTGACGAAGTTTTTAGCAGACCCTTCATTTCCTCATAAAATACTTCTTCATAAAGAGCTATGTATCAATTTAAAATCGTTCATTTGCTTCAAATATACTGTATCTCTTATTAAGAGTAGCAGATATTTGCATGCTAAATGAATTCTATGTTCGCGCGAGAAGATACGTCCGAAAACGATAGAAAAGTAACGTCTACTAATGCAGTGGACGACGGCGAAGCCGTGTCTAAAACTCCCGTGTCACCTTCCTCTTTGATAGAGGAAAGTCCTTTAAAACCAAGTGTTTCTGGATGGTATGTAGCCGTAGTCAGAACGAACTGCGAAAGGCGCATAGCTTCCTATATAGAGAAGGATTTAAAGCAGAAAGGAATATGGTTTGAATATTGGGTACCCATGGTAAAGGATGTGGTGCTCAACAAGCGTACCAATAAGCGTAAGAAAGTAGAGAAAGTATTTCTCACCACCTTTATCTTCTGCCATATATCCCCCTCAAAAATCAATGAAATTCGTTTTCGTTCCGACGTATACAAGATGCTCACCATGCCAGGGCATCGTGAGATTTATCGTATCCCCGATGAAGAGATGAACAACTATCGCACTTTTGTAGACCGTTCGTGTATGCCCATTTCTTCCTATACAGGTGCTTTGAAGAAAGGACAACGAGTACGCATCATTGGTGGTCCTATGAAGGGAGTGGAAGCTTACGTGCAACGCACCAAAAAGGACAAAGTGGTCATTGGTTGTGAAATTCGTTATATATCGGGAGCCACTATCGAAGTGGATAGAGATTTAATAGAGATCGCTAATTAGGTTTGGGCTTATTCTGCTCTCATAAAGCGAATCAAAGGCATGTGCATGACATCAAAGAAAAACAAAATCAAAAAATAAATATATGAGCATTTTTGCGGGTAAAACCCTTATGATTACTGGAGGAACAGGCTCTTTCGGTAATGCCGTACTGAATCGTTTTCTACGTACCGATATTGGTGAGATTCGCATCTTCTCACGTGATGAGAAGAAACAGGATGATATGCGTCATGAGTATCAGGCGAAATATCCAGATGTAGCACACAAAATAAAGTTTTTTATCGGTGACGTACGTAGTTTGCAGTCATGCAAGAATGCTATGCCAGGTGTTGATTACATCTTCCATGCAGCTGCGTTAAAACAGGTGCCCAGTTGTGAGTTCTTCCCCATGGAGGCTGTTCAAACCAATGTAATCGGTACCGACAATGTGCTTACTGCCGCTATTGAGGCGGGTGTAGGCGCTGTTATCTGTCTTTCTACTGATAAAGCCGCTTATCCTATCAATGCAATGGGTATCACCAAGGCGATAGAGGAGAAAATCGCTGTGGCAAAGAGCCGTTATTCTGGCAAGACCAAGATATGCTGCACACGTTATGGTAACGTGATGTGCTCACGTGGTTCAGTAATTCCTTTGTGGATAGAACAAATTCGCAATGGTAATCCAATCACATTGACCGAACCTAAGATGACACGCTTTATCATGTCTCTTGAAGAGGCTGTAGACCTCGTTCTCTTTGCATTTGAGCATGGTCAGAATGGCGATATTCTCGTTCAGAAGGCGCCTGCTTGCACTATTCAGACACAAGCTGAGGCAGTATGCGAGCTATTTGGTGGCAAGAAAGAAGACATCAAGGTTATCGGCATCCGCCATGGTGAGAAAATGTATGAAACATTGCTCACCAAGGAAGAGTGTGCCAAGGCCGAAGATATGGGTAACTTCTACCGTGTACCCGCAGATAATCGTGGTTTGAACTACGATAAGTTCTTCAAGGAGGGCGACACCAAGCGTGCTGAAATTGAAGAATTTAACTCTGAAAACACCTATCGCCTGAACCTTGAGGAAACAAAGGCTAAGATTGGTGCGTTGGAGTACATCAAGAAAGAATTGAGTGGCGAGGGTAACTTCGTGCAATAAACGTAACGAACACAGACTTCAATAGTTTTACGAACACAGATATAACAGATCTAACAGATATTTTTCAATTTGTGTTATTCATGTTCGGTAGAGAATAGTGGCATTATTATATCCGTGTTATCTGTGTAATCTGTGTTCGAAAATTAGTAGATAGCTTTGAATTAGTGTTATCTGCGCAATCTGTGTTCAAAATATAATCGACATGCGTATATTAGTAACTGGAGCCAAAGGCTTCGTAGGAAAGAATCTTTGCGCTCAACTCAATAATATAAAGTCCGGCAAGGCACGCTGTTACGGAGACCTCACAATAGACGAGGTCTTCGAATACGACCTCGACTCTACACCCGAGCAGCTTGATGCATGGTGCAAGGAGTGCGACTTCGTGTTCAACCTTGCAGGTGTCAACCGCCCCAAGGACAACGACGAGTTTATGAAAGGCAATTTCGGTTTTGCCTCAACCTTGCTCGATACTCTTAAAGCGCATGGTAACAACTGCCCTGTTATGCTCTCCAGTTCACAACAGGCATCGTTGACAGGACGATTCGGTAATAGCGAGTACGGCCGTAGCAAGAAAGCAGGTGAGGATTTGTTCTTGGAGTATGGCAAGGAGACAGGAGCCAAGGTATTAGTTTACCGTTTTCCAAACCTCTATGGCAAATGGTGCAGACCTAATTATAATAGTGCCGTAGCCACATTCTGCAATAATATAGCTAATGATTTACCCATCACCGTCAACGACCCGAGTGTAGAACTTGAACTGCTCTACATCGACGACCTTGTTGATGAAATGATTCACGCATTGAAGGGAGAGGAGCACCATTGCGAATTCGAAGGACTTGAAGTACTTCCTTCAGCAGAAGGCAAGTACAGCTATTGCCCTATCACCCACAAGGCTACGCTTGGTGAAATCGTGGACTTGCTCCACCAGTTTGCCGATATGCCTAAGACATTGATGATCCCTGAAATTCCTGCCGACTCGTTTGCCAAACGTCTCTACAGTACCTTCTTGAGCTATCTGCCAAAGGACAAGGCTATCTTCGATCTGAAGATGAACGTAGACCCCCGTGGCTCATTCACCGAGTTGGTACACACCCTCAACTGCGGTCAGGTAAGTATCAATATCTCAAAACCCGGCATCACTAAAGGTGAGCATTGGCACAACACCAAATGGGAACAGTTTATTGTTGTAGCAGGTCATGGCCTCATCCAGCTCCGTAAAGAGGGTACAGACGAAGTGTTGAACTATGAGGTAAGTGGAGATAAAATCCAGTCAGTCATCATGCTTCCTGGTTACACCCACAACATCATCAACCTCTCCGACACAGAAGATTTAGTTACAGTTATGTATTGCAACGAAATCTTTGACCCCAATAAGCCAGATACCTACTTTGATCCAGTAGAACAAAAATAAAAAGTTCTTATATAAGAAGTAAAACAAATGATAATTAGTAACTTTATGGTGGTTGTGTTGCAATGCTTTGTATTGCGGTTTAAAACATTAATTACCATTAATTGAACATTAATTATTCATTAATTTTTCTTTTTTGTGGAACTAAAAAAATACAAGGAAACCGTATTTAAAATCATAGGCTCTGCAATGGCTGTACATTCTGAGATTAATTGGGGTGTATTGGAAGCTGTTTATCAAGAGGCTTTGAGTGTGGAACTTGGTATGCGAGGTGTACCAAACAAACGAGAGGAAGAGATAAGGATATTCTATAAAGGTATCGAACTTGATAAGAAATATAAGATGGATATCGTTGTAGGTGATATAATAGTTGAACTAAAATCAGTAGTGAAACTTCTTCCTATCCATCGTGCTCAACTATGCAATTATCTACGCTTGACTAAAAAGCCTATAGGTTTATTAATCAACTTTGGTGAACCTCATCTAATAGGCGAGCGTTGGGCTTATGATAAAGTAACTAATGAGTGTTTCCTTGTAGACAGAGAGATGAACCGTGTTTTCAACAAAGATTACGTTGAACTATTAAATATCAGTGAATAGAGATACAGCTAATCATGTTATTCAACACATTATCACCAAACATCAAGATCCATTAATTGATCATCAGTTAATCTTTAATATATCCTATCATAAGATTTAATTAATGAAAAATTAATGTTCAATTAATGGTAATTAATGTTCCAACTTCAGCGCGAAGCGCAAGATATCAATTAACGTTTTATGAACAAGCACCCCAAATTCGACTATTCCGACATATCATTCCAAGACAACGGTAAATTAAAGCTCATTATCGTTGTCGGCACACGTCCAGAGATAATCCGTCTCGCCGCCGTCATCAACAAATGCCGTCAGTATTTCGACGTAATTCTCGCCCATACAGGCCAGAATTACGACTACAACCTCAATGGTATCTTCTTCCGCGACCTCAAGCTCGCCGAACCAGAAGTTTATATGGATGCCGTAGGCGATGACCTAGGTGCCACATGTGGCAACATCATCAACTGCTCTTATAAGCTCTTTGCCCAAACAAAGCCCGATGGAGTATTAGTGTTAGGCGATACCAACTCATGTCTTAGCGTGATCGGAGCCAAACGTCTCCATATCCCTATCTTCCACATGGAGGCTGGCAACCGCTGCAAAGACGAGTGTCTTCCAGAAGAAACCAATCGCCGTATCGTAGACATCATCAGTGATGTAAATATGGCATATTCAGAGCATGCCCGCCGTTATCTTGCAGACTGCGGTTTGCCCAAGGAACGCACTTATGTTACAGGTTCCCCTATGGCAGAAGTACTCCATAACAATCTTGCAGAGATAGAGGCAAGTGATGTTCATCAGCGACTTGGCTTGGAGAAAGGAAAGTATATCCTCCTTTCTGCTCACCGTGAGGAAAATATAGATACAGAGAAGAACTTCATGTCCCTTTTCTCAGCCATCAACAAAATGGCAGAAAAATATGATATGCCAATTCTCTATTCATGTCATCCTCGCTCTCGCAACCGTCTTGCCGCATCAGGTTTTCAACTCGACTCACGTGTCATCCAGCATGAGCCTCTTGGTTTCCACGATTACAACTGTCTTCAGATGAATGCCTTTGCGGTGGTATCCGATTCTGGTACGCTTCCTGAAGAATCAAGTTTCTTTACCTCAGTAGGCCATCCCTTCCCTGCTATCTGCATCCGTACGTCTACAGAGCGTCCTGAAGCTATCGACAAGGGCGACTTTATCATTGCAGGTATTGACGAGAAGTCTTTGCTCCAAGCAGTAGATACTGCCGTTGAACTTTGCCGTGACGGTCAGCATGGCATCCCCGTGCCTGATTATGTGGATGAGAATGTATCAACAAAGGTGGTAAAGATTGTGCAGTCGTATGTGGGTATTGTGAACAAGATGGTGTGGAGAAAATAAGTCGTAATCATTACGAAATAAACATCTTGGCCACATATCTCTCACTTAGTTTTTTTGTTCATTCCTAACCTCATTCCCTCATTCCTTAAACGTATGCGTGATAATCAAAAGTATATGGACATCAAGAACTACCGACTAACGTCTTTAGAAGAGCCCACAGATGAAATGCTCCACGAATTAATGAGTCAGATAGCAGATTCAGCAAGAGAAAGCTCTGCTAACGCTAAGAGAGTATTGCAAAGGAAAATGCAAGAAACTATAGACACGATTCGTCGACAGCGACAATAACCTCAAATTAGGGTAATCATAAGATGAAAGAATTAATGGTTAATTCATGGTCATTAATGTTCAAGGAAACCGCGTAGCGGAAAGAGATTAAAGTATCCCATCTCTTACGCATCAATTCTTCCTAATGTCTTCAATTGTTGTAAAAAAGTACAGAGACGCAAGCATCCCTGTACTTTTCATCTAAAGTTCCTCAATCCACCCGAACACCTCTTGAGCGTCCAGACAAGGGCAGTCCTTCGGCGTAGTGCTCGGCAGATCGCGATGTCCCACGATACGAGCGTTGGGGAATAAGACATGAAGTTTTTTTAGAAGTTCCACCATACGTTCAGTTTGCTCCTTTGTGCGCGTATCGCATGGAACGCCATTCTCGTCCAATCCACCTTCGTAGCAGATACCAATCGAACAACGATTGTAAGGACGGGCATGAGCACCCACTTCAAGCAATTTGCGATGTTGAGTAAGCGAACCATCACGACGAATGTAAAAATGATAACCGATGGTGCGAAAGCCACGTTGCTTATGGTCTCGCATCAATTGTTCTACGCTATAGCTTTGGTTGCTGCGAGTAGCTGAACAGTGGAGTATTAAAAAACGAATACTTTTAGAAGAACGCATGACACTACCGTTCTCCACTTTTGTAAGGAGAGTGCGCTCATTGCGCACCATCTCCTTACAGAGGGTCATAGGAAAGGAATCGTTTGTCATAAAATAGAAGTAATTAAGGGGGTGCAACTGCTTACGCCTAATGCTGTAAGTGCGGCAATGACTGCCTGAATCACGGCATTGAGAATTTGCATCCACGAAAGTCTGTTGGATTTTTTTTCTGACATAGTTGTTCGTTTTAATAAATAGAAAAATTAGCGTAGGAAGTCTTTCATGCTTCGCTCAGAGATAGAAAGAAAATGTCAAGATCATATTTCGGAAAGGGGAGCGATTGTCAGCAATCGAAATGGTTGGGCCTTTGAGTAGGACAGAAGTCACTTACAAACGGAAAATTCAACAACTTTCAATCGCTCCCAATCCTTAATAGTTATTCACCATTTTCAGAACCTTCCTCCGTCTCTCCATTCGCGTTGAATTTCACGATGGTGACACGTTCAGGAATGAGGTCATAAGTACGTTTGCCGTTGCGATCACGTGTGAACGAAGGACGGAAATCTGGCACGATGGACTTCACCTGTTTCGCATTTGCCAACTTAGGATCCGTCACTCCAGGCTTGGTGATAAAACGGAGAAACACCGTACCAAATCCCAGGAGTTCCACAGAGTACCCCTTACGTAAGTTCTCCACCACATAGTAAGCATAGCGGTCGAGTACAGCCTTCACATCAGCAGTGGTAGCAGTAGATTCTTGTGAAATCTGCTTGGCTACGGCATCAGTAGAAAGAGTACCATAGCTAACGGCACGCACGTTGTAGACGATTTGACCTTTACGGTCGCCAAGAGGAATTTTCTTGGCAAAAGTTGTGTAACTCTGACTCATAATTTTAAAGAGTTAAAGGGTTAATAAAAAGTGATTGAATTACTCTCAGCGGAAGTATTTCCCTGATTGCGAATGCAAAGGTAGGAAGGCAAGAAGGGGGGAAAGGTACATGTTGGTTGAAGAAGGTCGAAGATGACAATAGACCGTTTTGACTTTATCATTCAGCTGGATAAATGCTAAGGAAGAAGGAGATAAAGTTCCTCCCTTTTAAGCACACACCACACCTATGTAAATACACGCGCGCGCGAGGCAAAATCACCTCGTTATGCGTTCAAAATCAGTCTATCCTATCGGTCTTCATCCATAGGTCCTATCGGTCTTCATCCATAGGTCCTAACGGTCTTCATCGTAAGCACCTAATAGTCTTCATCGTAAGCACCTAATAGTCTTCATCGTAAGCACCTATCGGTCTTCATCGTTAGAGTACTAAGATTTAGGTCGTAGAAACAGCTTAATCTTCATCGTCAAAACAACCTTCCGGAAGGCCTAAATAATCCACGATGAGACGAGTTTCACGAATCGTAAGATTTTGTCTTTTGTCGAACGAAGAGCAGCGGGTCAGCTGTTCGTAAAGATCCGTGCATCGCTTAATCATTCCCGTCAGTCGTCTTACCGCATTGCGTGGTTCACAATCAGGGAAATAGAGCATAGCCAGTGAGCGGCGAGTATAAGAAGAGTTTAATCTCATATCTGTTATTTTTAAATTTATAATTAGAATCAACGCATTGATTATGACGCGAATATAGATATCTTCCAGAGTCGAGTGATGCACGCATGAATGCATCATTGATAGCTTCTATTAAGTCTTTTCTTTATACTTTAGGACATAAAATCTTCCACAAAGCCTGTTCCGTGTAGAACGCGAAGTTTTACAAAACATGGCGGAAGATGGAAAAGACGAGTAGAAAGGCGAATCGGTGGATAGCCACTGCCGCCGAAGAAATTCGTCAGATTCAAGGAAGATGGGGCTTCAAGTCCAATCGATCATTTTCCGCATTTTTGAAAGTAAATCCTCGCACACTTTCTAAGTTAAGCCATCTTGATGGCACATTGACTTTAGAGAGCATACATAAGATATTCAATCGATTGTATTGTCTTAGGTGTTTGGTATTTTCGGGAAAGGCGATGGAGGAAGAAGGACAGCGCTTAAAAGACGCAATGTTTCGCATAGTAAGGAGTGTGGAAGTACTTCCCGACGACTTAGCAGACAATGTAAGAGAAGAATTAGAATCTCAAATGTAGGCGTTCCCCCAATGTGGCATCAGAACTTTGGCTGCAGAGCGTGCTACGAACCGTAGCAACTCTGCACCAAGGTTCATTTTGAAAGAAAATGGTAGCAATTATTTCATTTTTGACGTAACTTGAGAACTCAAAAAACAGCCGATATTATGACAACATTAACATTAGAAATAGATAACCCTTCTATCCTAACACATTTGAAAGCTGTGTTAAAGGCAATTCATGGAGTTAAGATATCAAATGTAAACAATGCAGCATCCGATGAAAACATAGATTCAGAACAGCCGAATGATGTAACCATAGCTGCTATGAAAGAAGCTAAAGAGGGCAACGATGCGGGTGTTGTTTGCATGGATAGCTTAGAATGTTTCATGTCTTCAATGAACTGAGTATGAAGGAAATTCGTAAAACATAAATTCCTATGCTGGGTAAGAGTATAAAGATACCCAGTTTTATTTATTCACGTAAAAAATGGACATTATGACGAAATGGTATCAGAAAAGAGACTTCTCTATTAAAGTTCCACTTTCATTTCAAAAGAAACTTGGAAAATTACAGCAAAAAGACGCATCAGCCAAGACTTTGTTTCAAGAAATGTGGGATGAGTGTGAAGACATTGCTAAAGCTGTTTTGGAAACGAAATACTTCAAGGATATTCTAAATAATAATTTAAATCCCAATGTTTATGGTAGCTTAATGGTTCAAGATGCATATTATTGCTTTAAGGCTCAAAACTGTTATACAATAGCTCGAACACATGCCTACGATTCTGATTGTTCTGAGTTTCTTAAAGGAAAAGAACAGTCTTATAAAGATTACAACGCGACTTACCATAAAATTTGGCATATACGTGAAGATTATGGTGTCATTCCTGGACCTGAAATAAAAGAGTATGCAGATTACGAGGCTTATGTGGCAAGTCAATTAGATTCACCATATCTATTTGCTGTGATGCTTCCATGCGAATTTCTATGGAATTGGGTAGCAAACCAGTTAGAACCTAAAGCATCTAAAGAAGGATTATACTATTTTTGGATAGAAGGAAATGCAGGAAGTCCAACAGGTGCTCGACAAATGGAAAGCATGTTAGAGTTGTATCGTGCAGAAATTGATGAGAACAAAGCTAAAGAAATTTTCCGTACGGCTATGGAATTTGAGTTAAAAGTATTCACATCAGCAACAATTTTAAACTTATCACATTATGGCAAAAAGGAGATTTGATCTTACCGAAGTGAAAAAAGGTAACAATATCAGTTGGTTTATCGCTTCACAAGCGTATTACACAGGTTGCATCAAACTGTCTGACGAATCGGGGAAAGTCTATGTTGATGTATCAAAACGAACAACATCAACAAATTACACCGTAGTGGGTAATGGCAATTTTGACTTTAAAGGAACTAAGTTATTCTTGGACATTGACATTCCTCAGAGTTCTGAAATCCACCAAAGCATTTCTGCTAATAGCATTACAGATAATTTGGCGAGAAAGGTTGGCCAAATATATACATTTTGTATTGAGGATTCAACCGATGAAGACTATAATGATTTTTACATCAACATAGCAGCGTGGGACAAAAAAGGATAGTGCCGCAAAAGACAAGGTATTTCCATTAACCACCAATACTTTGTGTCGTAAAACTAATATTTTTAGAATTTTGACAACATGTTCAAAATACATGGAATAACAACATAAACATAGTAAGCAGTCAATTTAGGGATTATCTCTGAAGTTCAGATCTTTGCGCTGAACAAAAATTTTAAAAAGATGTACAGCAACGAAGATTTAGAACGTTTTTATTTCAAGTACCAAACAGCGGCTTTACCTCATGGTCAATCCCTTCAGTCATTTTTCTTGAACAATAAAGTGCTTACCTACAGCACGCAACAGCTCATTTCATTTTGGAAGTAATTTAGGTGCTCAAATGGAAGCTACTTACCATAGTATCATTAGTGCGGTGAAGCTTCACGGCAGTTCTGTTTGGAGCTACCTTGGTAAATTTTTCAAAAAAATCTTTGAGGGGTGCAGGGATTATCCTTCACTCTTACCCTCTTGTATCGGACTGGAGTAGTCCACAATATCCAATTTCAATCGAATTCTTAACAAAGTCAATAGAGGTAGACACTGAAAAGTGCCAGCTCTCAGGGGTATGCCCTAAATTGACTGCTAACTGCTTACTTACATTATGAGCAATCCAAGAGGGTTTACAGTAGTTACCGAAGAGAATTTGCCAAATAATGGTTGTTTTCTTAGGGTAAAAGTCACGGACAAGACTGTGACATTACGAAGCATTTATCAATCTTTAATTGATGATAGCTGGATAAATCATTATCCACAAATAAAAAACGGTCTTATCACTTATCGAGAGAATAGCAATGTCATTATTATAACATTTAACAATGTATATCTCTCTGAGCCTATTTCTAGTGGAGTGCTGACGCTCGCAGGAACTGGTGTTGACTTGAAATATCAAACTGATACGATGCTCTCTCTGACAAATAAAGAAGATGGGAAAGTAGGTATGATGTTCATGTCAGCATTAGGAAGTATAGAAATAAGAGTTCCTTCTCTGGGCACATACGCAGGCTAGATTGTAGTGTTTAGGAATAACAATTGAGTCGAAAAGAATGCAGAATAGTCAAAATAGATACAAGCGATTAGGCATCAACACTATCTATACTTTTATAGCTAATGTTGGGCCTCAGTTTGTGTCCTTCATATTAGTACCCTTCTACACCTTCTGGCTTTCGAAGGAGGCCTTTGGCATACAAGACCTGTTTCAGGTCTATGTTGTATTTCTTGTCCCATATCTGTCGATGGGCTTATATGAAGCAGTGTTCCTTTTTCCAAAGGACAAGCCACAAGAGGAACAACGTCAATATTTCTCGACAGCTATTATCTCTGTCACAGTGATTGTGGCTTCATTCATCCTGCTGTGGTTACTGATGCCGCAGAAGGTGATAAATCTAATCCTGACAGAGAAGATGAGGATATATGAGTCATTTTTGCTAGTGACATTGGCAACAGGTCCTTACCAGCGCATCATGCAGAACTTTGCCCGAAGCCTGGACAAAATGAAGGTTTTCTGCGCAACAGGAGTCGTCTATGCGTTGCTGATGATGGCTTTCTCTTTACTGCTTGTGCCGAAATATGGACTTTATGGTTATTTCATAGGTTTTATCTCTTCCCAGATACTATCAACGGTTTATACCTTTGTAGGTATAAAGGGGTGGTATTACTTATCCGTTAAAGCGGCAACAAAGTCAAGGTTCCGTGAGATGATGAAATTCTCAATGCCGTTGGTGCCGAATACAACTATGTGGTGGATAGTCAACTCCATCAATCGTCCCATACTGCTTTCTGTAGTTGGACTTGAAGGGGTAGGATTGATGGCAGTGGCAAATAAGTTTCCGTCTATCATTAACGTGATTTTTAGTGTATTCTTTACTGCACTACAGATTTCCGTAATAGAAGAATTTAACAAAGGAAACTACCGAGTATTTTATAACAAGATATTCAGAGTGTTGTATTTCATACTGCTGGGACTTGGATTCGTTTTTATACTATTTGGTGATTTGCTTTTCCGATGGTTTATTGATGCGAAATTCCATGAATGTGTCTATTATCTTCCAATCATCAGTCTTGGAGCTATCATTACTAGTTTAGCAGCTTATGTAGGCTCTACCTTTACGGTGCTAAAGCAAACAATACATTTTTTATATTCTTCAATTATAGCGGCCGTGGTGGCAGTAGCCGCAAACGCTCTTCTCATCCCGAAATTAGGAATAATGGGAGCCTGCATTTCGATATGTCTGTCACAGCTTGCCATGTTCCTTTACAGATGGTATAAGGCATACAAGCATGTTAACTTCACTAATTCAGGAAGGCTGATCCTGATAACAGCATCTTTCCTGGTCGCAATGTTGGTTTATTACGTATTTGAATACTCCATCCTACGGCAGATAATGCTGTACCTCTTGTTAGCAGTTTTTATATATCTAAACATAGATATGTATGATGATATGAAGCTTATTCTTCAGAAAGTAATAAAACGAAAAAGCAATTAATATGAAAGTAGTTCTTTTAGCAGGCGGCTTTGGTACTCGCATAAGCGAGGAATCTGCATTTAAGCCTAAACCGATGATTGAGATAGGTGGCATGCCTATTCTTTGGCACATCATGAAAGAGTTTGCCTGTTACGGGCACAATGAGTTCATTATTTGTGCAGGTTACAAGCAGGAGTATATAAAGGAATGGTTTTCCAATTATTTCTTGCATAACTCCGATGTGACATTTGATTACACTGGGGGGGGGCAAAAATGTAACTATTCATGAAAGCCATCTTGAACCATGGAAGGTAACAGTGGTAGATACTGGTTACAACACTATGACAGGTGGCCGTATTAAGCGAGTGCAGAAATACATTGGTAATGAGCCATTCTTCATGACCTATGGTGATGGAGTATGTGATGTAGACATTAATAAGTTGCTTGACTTTCATAAGAAACACGGAAAGAAAGCGACACTTACTGCTGTAAAATTAGCGCAGGACAAAGGCATTCTGGATATTGGAGGTGATTTTGCCGTGAAGTCCTTCCGAGAAAAAAATCTTTCCGACGGTGCTCCTATCAACGCAGGATATATGGTGTTGGAACCAGAAGTATTTGACCTTATCGAAGGTGATGATACCGTTTTTGAAAGGACACCACTCGAGATGTTGGCAAGAGAAGGACAGCTCATGTCATACATTCATGAAGGTTTTTGGCAGTGTATGGATAACATTCGTGAGAAGGAAAAATTGGAGAAGTTGCTGATGGCAAATAAAGCTCCATGGATGAAATGGGATAGAGAAGTACCATCATATAGATAAAAAAGAGAAAAAGCATGGAAAAGCAAATCTCCGAACAGAAATCTCACATGGTATGGATTGACTGGATGAAGGTCCTTGGAATCTATTTTATCATTGTTGGTCACATATTTCCTGTGGGGAAAGAATTTGTATATGCTTTCAGTGTTCCATTATTTTTTCTAATATCTGGCTTCTTAAGTCATAGAGAAGAAGATTGTTCTGTATTTTGGCAAAAATTGTGGTACAACCTGATAGTTCCAATGTTATTGTTTACTTTGATAACATATCTATGGCGACAGGCATCTAATATAATCAGGGGAAACTTTGACTTTAACACTTTGTGGATCTTACCTCTGAACATTTTGGTAGGAAATGGAGGACAAGGATATGAAGGTGTCGGTCTCATTGCAATGTGGTTCGTATATAGCTTGTGCATTTTGAAGATAATCCTTCAATACCTACCTAAAGAGTTGGAATTTGTGGCAATCCTCGTGATAAGCCTCTTCTGTGTAGCTGGTTCTGTTGCTATTAACGATGCTGGCTTTGAGGTATATAATGCTTGGCCTAACACATCGCTGGCTTTTCCGTTCTTTGCATTAGGCTATGCGAGTCGCCAGCACAAGCAACGGCTTAATAATTTGGTCATCAATTATTGGTACATAATACCCTTTGTCATATCGCTCATCGTAATTTATGAATGTGGCATTCATAATGGTATAGTGTATCTATACAGGGCCAGCTATGGTGGCAATTATATTATCTACTTGTTAAGCTCCTTTGCAGGAATATTTGCAATATTTACGCTATCTAAAGCTTTGCAAGGCGTTAAACTAAAGTCGATTAGTTTACTTGGGGGGACAATTATTATTTTAGGAGCTCATCAAATACTTATTTCCATATTGGAAAAATTCAGATTGATAAACGTTGTAACATTCCTTGACTATCTATTTGCTTTTTTAATATTGATAGCGTTTATTCCTATCATAAAGATAATTAGGAAATACGTTCCTATTCTGTACGGAACTTATAGGGTAACCTGTTGGCGGAATTAATTTAGTGCATACTTAATTTTGCCAATGGGCTTGTCGTTAATGAAGTTTACGTATTGCAGAATGGTAAGTGCACTAATTTTGCCAATGATTCTGACAAACAAACCATTCGTTATTTTCGCGTAGTTCCTGATGACCAAGAACTGGTCTGTAAGTTGTGAGAATATTGTCTCAATCCTCTTTCTTGCCTTTGCAAACGGAATGAATGTCGGTTTCCAATCCTTTTGGTTGAGCCGATACGGACACTCCAGTCTTATGTGTGCGGTTTCGAACAAGTCAAGCTGTACGTCAGCTCCAATATACCCTTTGTCACCATAGATGCTACAGTCGTGATAAGTATGTTTTACATCCTTCATATAATGG